>Ga0189288_10030_pt1 | contig 228495 bp, 216 predicted proteins | sample UW105minimetaG_FD_130316 | JGI IMG/M metagenome (GOLD analysis project Ga0189288, IMG submission 130316) | Marine microbial communities from the Costa Rica Dome - UW105 mini metaG | ecosystem: Environmental > Aquatic > Marine > Oceanic > Photic zone | place: Costa Rica: the Eastern Pacific... | reverse complement strand
GGCGTCGAGCCACCACCGGTCGAACCACCACCGGTCGAACCATCGGTCGAACCACCACCGGTCGAACCATCGGTCGAACCACCACCGGTCGAACCATCGGTCGAACCACCACCGGTCGAACCATCGGTCGAACCACCACCGGTCGAACCATCGGTCGAGCCACCACCGGTCGGGGCGGTGACCTCGTCATTGATCCAGCTGTTGATTGCGTATCGGTCGACGTCGTCGACCTCGAGGAGAACGGTGCTGACGTAGACGCGTTCATCAAACGACGTCGACGCCTCGAGCAGTACCTGCAGGTACACCGATGCGGCACCGTCGCCGAATGAGGGTGGGTAGATCGAACCCACCGGCGTGTCGACCGAGACGGTCGTGGCGGTCACTCCACCGACGAACTCGGCACGGAAGCTCGACCCGCTCGCCGTCCGCTCGACGGAGACCGCAGCACCCGGGGTGTAGACGGCACCGCCGAATCGGACCTGGTTGGTGCTGATGGACGATCCGTTCAGCACGACATCGATCGCACGATCATCGTGACCGAGGGTCGAGGGCGAGTAGGTGAGGGTTGCGCCGCCGCTGACCGGCGAGCTCGAGTACACCGCGATGTCTTCGGCGCAGGTCGGGTTCGATGCGACCTCCGACGCCAGGCATCCGGGCATGAGGACGCTGTCGTTCTCGGGTAGCTCGAACTCCGGGGTCGAGCTCTGGAGGTTGACTGTCATGATGTTGATGCCCGACGACGCCCGAGTCGACGAGGTCGCAACTCGGTCATTGAGACGAACCGACGCATCGTCGACGTCGAGCATGGCGCTACCACTGAAGAGGAAGGTCACGCCCTTGCCGGTGATCTCGTGGCTTCGTGGGCTGCCCGGGAGGAACGACGCCTCCGCGTCGAACGTGCAGCCCGACCACTGGCCTTCTCCGCCGACGACCCGCGCGCCGCCGCTCACCCGGATCGGGCTGTCGAACAGGTACACACCCGACGGGAAGTAGTAGTGATTGCCGCTGTCGAGCACCAGTTCACCGCTGTAGCGACCTGGGTAGAACACGTAGCAGTTGCTCGTGCCGACCTGACGAGGAGTCGTCGAGCGAAGGTACGACGGGATCTCAGGGAGCATCGGGCGGACGTAGTCGGCGAGCGCAGTGGGCTTCCAGCCAGCGACCTCCCACCAGGCCAGGTCGTTGCAGTTGATGCCGTCACCACCGTCGACGTGCTGGAACTGTTCCTGGGCGATCAGTGGGCTCTCGCAGCGTGCGCGATCGTCGGGGATGTACGTCGGGTCGGTGTCGGCGACGCCCGACTGGTAGCAGGCGCGCGCCTCGGCGATGTCGCCGCCGTCGGTCGTGGTGAGCGAGTAGGTCGAGCCGCTGTTGGCCTCGCGCTCGAGCACGACCGATCCGTTGGTGCTGGCGACGACGACGCCGACGACCCGGATGCCGGACGTCGGTGTGAGATCGAAGGAGCTCGCCGAGCCGGCGACCGTGAACTCGGAGGTCGACGAAGGCGGCGAGCCACTGAGCACTTGCTCGACGACGTCGGGACCGAAGATCTCACCACACGTCGGCGTCGCCGACACCTCGATGTCGACGGTCCGATCGATGGCCGCGTAGCGGTGGGAGTTGAGCCCGTTCGCTGTGGAGGTCGACGCCTCGAGCGTCGACCCCTCGAGCATGCGGATCGAGGAGGTGTTGTCGGCGACCGACCCACCCTGGGAGAACACGCCGTTGCGAACCTCGACCTCGCCCGCTGCCGAGAACGCTGCGTCGCCGTTCACCGGGTTGCCGGTGTTCGACGTAGTGAGCACACCGAAGCGGCCGCCCAGGTCGTTCTCGTCGTCGATGACGGTGCACGTGACGTCGACCGAGCGGTTGTTGATCTCGAAGTCGCCGTCGGTGTGGGGGAAGCAATCTTCCGGGCCGAACGAACGCTGCATGGTGACCGCCATGTGCATGGCGGCCTGGACGGCCTCGTAGGAGTCGCTGCGCTCCTCGAGCGGCGGACGACTCTGGAACAGCGTGATCGCGAAGGTGAGCAGGGCGGTCACGACGAGGCCACCGAACACCATGAAGATCAGGGTCAGCGGAAGCACCGCGCCCCGATCGTCACGGAGGCGGGCAGCGGCGAACTGGTCAGTCAGGCGATTCATCGGTCAGCCGTTCTGGGTGTTGGGGACGATGGGGCTCTTCACGACCTCGATCGACCGGGTGATGTTCCCGTTGGGCGAGGTGACCTCGATGGTGAGCTTCTGGAGGGTTCGAGACGTGGTGAGGTTGATGTCGGACTGACAACCCGACGCCGTCACGAGGCTGTTCACGTCCGACCAGGCGCCGTCTGCTTCGATCTGATCGCCGCTCGCGGTGGAGCCACCAGCCGACGCATCCCAGTACTGCACCTCGATGATGTCGACGGTCTCGCCGTCCCAACCGACCGCGGCTGCAGCTGCAGCGCTCAGCTGCCCGTAGTCACCGTCGAGGTCGGGGCACGGAACGTAGTCGGCGGCGCGCAGGCGGTCGGAGGCACTCGTGAGCACCGCTTCGACGCGCGCCTGCTGTTCGTTCACCTTCGACGCGCTGATGACCCCGCGGATCCCGCCGATCACGGCGATGATGGCGGTACCCATCAGCACGATCGCGACGAGGATCTCGGCGAACGTGTTGCCGTCGTCGCCTCGTCGGCGGTCTGTGGTCGGTTCGTGGCCCATCAATCTGTCTCTTCGGGTGCCAGGGCACCGTTCTTGAGGACCGTTCGGTCAGTCCTCGCTGAATACGGGGCGAACGTAGGAATGCGGCGGTCAGCACTGCCTCAACCCGAGGTCAGGCGGATGCAAAGTCACGAACTCTTGAGAGCGATCAGGGACTCTCGCCACTCCAGGTGTTCGACGAATGCGATGGGCGGTTCTCCGTCGGGGTGTGGGCGAGCGATCGCGGCTCTGCGACGATGGTCGATGTGACGCCAGGTGACGCAGCCAGCGACCGTCGACGAGCGCCGGTCGGCGGTCCCCTCACCGGGCTCCGCGTGATCGACATGTCGACCGTGCTCGCCGGGCCGAACGCTGCGCGCTACCTGGCCGACTTCGGCGCCGACGTGATCAAGGTCGAGCGTCCGGAGGGCGACAGCCTCCGCAACATGGCGTGGCGCGACCCTCGCGACGGCCGAGGTTTGTGGTGGAAGTTGGTCAACCGCAACAAGCGGACGGTGGCGCTCGACCTGAAGTCCGGTGACGATCGCGAGGTGTTGCTCGGCCTCGTCGACGACGCCGACGTGCTGATCGAGAACGGTCGGCCTGGCACCCTCGAGCGGCTCAGGCTCGGACCCGACGTGCTGCACGCCCGGCGACCGTCGCTCGTCATCACGCGGATCACCGGGTTCGGCCAGACCGGTCCGTACGCCTCACGAGCGGGGTTCGCCACCGTGGCCGAGGCGATGTCGGGCTACGCCGCACTCGCCGGCGACCCCGACGGGCAGCCCCTGCTCCCACCGATCGCTCTCACCGACGAGGTCACCGGCCTCGCCGCAGCCTTCGCCACGATGGTCGCACTGCACTCTGGGGTCGGTCAGGTGATCGATGCGAACCTGCTCGACACGATGTTCCATCTGATGGGTCCGCTCCCCTCGCTCTACGCCGTCACCGGCGAACAGCAGCCACGTCTCGGCGCCGGCCTCCCCTACACGGTGCCGCGGGGGACGTACCGGTGCGCCGACGGCGAGTGGGTGGCGGTGTCGACCAGCAGCGACTCGGTCGCTGCACGGGTCATGGCGCTGCTCGGCGTCGGCGACGACGAGCGTTTCACCACGTTCGGCGGCCGGGCCGAGCATCGCGATGAACTCGAAGCGCTGATGGCCGCATGGTGCGCCGAGCGAACGCAGGCCGAGGTGATCGACGAGTTCACCCGAGCCGAAGCGGCGATCGGCCCGGTGATGGACATGGCCGACATCGCCGCCGACCCCCACTACGCGCATCGGGGTGCCGTCGAAACGCTCGACGACACCCCGATGCAGCGTGTGATTGCTCGGTTGTCGGCCACGCCCGGATCACTCCGGTGGGTGGGCCGTGACCTCGACGCCGACGGCGACGAGATCAGAGCGTCGGGCTGGGGTGAACCCGGCCCGACGCCCTAGTTCATCGGGTCAGCTCTCGGCCGACTCCTCGGTCGTCTCTTCGGTGGCTGCGTCGGTCGCCTCGTCGGTGACCTCGGCCATCTCGTCGTCACCAGAGACGACCTTCTCGGCGGCGCCGCTGACCTTGCCGTAGGCCTTCTCGATCGAGTCGGGGATCTTGTCGGAGTTCTTCTCGACGACCTCGTCGACTTTGTCCTTGGCCTTGCCAGCGACATCCTTCGCCTTGCCGGCGACGTCCTTGGCCTTTTCCATCAAGCTCATGCTGTGCTCCTGACTGCTGCTTGGTTGATCGGGGGACCGCGTCGGCCCCGGCCGATGACCTGGGCAAACGCGGTTCGTGGCGAAGCGTATCGACACCGTCCGTTCATGTTTCCGTGCGTTCGTGAACGCACGATGACGAAGCCGGAAGGTGTCTGATTCACCGCAGGATGCGCAACATCCGAGGAGTGTCAGACACCGCGCACCGAGCCGGGGCTCGCCGTCGGGTTCAGTCGTTGGCCAGGCCGATCGGGCAGCTCACGCCGGTGCCACCGATGCCGCAGTACCCGTTCGGGTTCTTCGAGAGGTACTGCTGGTGGTACGGCTCGGCGTAGAAGAACTGCTCGTCGACGTCGATCGAATCGAGGTCGGAGGTGATCTCGCCATAGCCAGCGCTCGTCAGCTCGGCCTGATACATCGCACGGCTGGCGACCGCAGCCTCGGCCTGAGCCGGGCTGGTGGTGTACACCGCGCTGCGGTACTGAGTGCCGATGTCGTTGCCCTGGCGCATGCCCTGGGTGGGGTCGTGGTTCTCCCAGAAGATCCGCAGGACCTGCTCGTAGCTGATGACTGACGGGTCGAACACCACGCCGACGACCTCGGTGTGGCCGGTGCGGCCAGAGCACACCTCTTCGTACGCAGGGTTCGGCGTGTAGCCGCCGGCGTAGCCAACGAAGGTGGAGTAGACGCCATCGGCTTCCCAGAACTTACGCTCGGCGCCCCAGAAGCAGCCCATGCCGAACACGGCGACCTCGAAGCCCGCGGGCCACGGCCCGACGAGGGGGTTGCCGTTGACGTGATGGGTGTCGGGTACCGGCATCGTCTGATCGGTGCGACCGGGCAGTGCGCTCGCCGCATCGACCATTTCGGGCTTGCGTTGGAACAACATGATGAAAGGCTACGACGCCCCGGACCCGCGCGCCCGGGCCGAGCCGTAGGGTTTCGCACGTGTTGATCCGTGACGTGACGACTGCCGACTTCGATCGTCTCCTGGTGATCAACGAGGCGAACGTCCCCGAGGTCGGCCCGCTCAACGCCGAGCGGCTCGCCTTCCTGGTCGACGAGTCGGCGATCGCCCTCGTCGTCGACGGCGGCGACGAACTCGTGGGGTTCTGTATCGTCCTCGCGCCCGGCTCGACCTACGGATCGGTGAACTACCGCTGGTTCATGGATCGCTACGACGACGCGCTGTACCTCGACCGCGTCGCATTCGACGCCTCGGCGCAAGGCCGTGGACTCGGTCAGGCGCTCTACGCGGAGGTCAACCGGAGGATGATCGCCGACTTCGGCGAGTTCCCGGTGCTCACCCTCGAGGTCAATGTCGACCCGCCGAACGAACCGTCGCTGCGCTTCCACCAGCGCCAGGGCTTCACCGAGGTCGGCCGCCAAACCTACGGCGAGGGCATCGAGGTCTCCCTCATGGCCCGCCCGGTGGCACGTTCGGGGCCAGAGTAGATACGTGCGAGACCACCCCGTGCGGTGAGAGTTCGCGCCGACAGGTGCGCTCACCTCTCACCGGTGGCGGACGGTCAGCGGCGGTCTTGGAGGAAGCGGAAGTGGGACCGGGTGCTCTCGACCACGTCGGTGTCGATCGTGGCGTGGATGACCGTCTGCTGGCCCGCCGCCTCGACGAGGACGTTGCCCGTCGGGTCGATCGCGGTGCTGTCGCCGATGTGATCGAGATCGAAGTCGTCGGGCCCGATCCGGTTGCAGGCCACGACGTAGCACTGATTCTCGATCGCCCGCGCTCGCAGCATCGTCTGCCAGTGGTGGCGGCGCTTGGCTGGCCAGTTGGCCACGACGAGGAATGCGTCGGTGCCGGGGCCTGTCGCCCAGAACTCGTCGGCGAAGCGCAGGTCGTAACAGATGAAGAGCGTCACGCGAACGCCCTCGATCTCGACCGTGACGAGCTGGTCACCGGCGAGCACGTGTTCGTGCTCGCCGGAGTGAGAGAACGGGTGGATCTTCTTGTAGCGGTGCGTAGTGCCGTCGGGGCCAGCGAGGACGAACACATTCGAGGGACGGTCGGCTCCGGGTGCGACCTCGGGGCACGAGCCGCCGATCCACACGCCGTGCTCGGTGGCCTGCTCGCGCAGGAACGCGGCCGATGGTCCGTCCTCGGGTTCGCCGATGCCGGGCCGGGTGAACCCGAACCCGGTCGAGAACGTCTCGGGCAACAGCACGAGTTGAGCACCCGATGCGACGGCGCCGGCGATGAGCGGACGGGTGAGCTCGAAGTTGGCCTCGCGGTCGAACCAGACGATGTCGTACTGGACGGCAGCGACGTTGAGCGTGGTCACGGTGCACCTCCGGAGAAGGCGGCGACGAGCCGGTCGGCGGCTTCATCGATCACCTCGAATCGTTTGCAGCACGCAAACCGAACGAGGTGCCGGCCGTGCTCTCGGTTCGCGTAGAACACCTCATTGGGAACGGCCACCACGCCAGCCGTTTCGGGCAGCGATCGACAGAACGCCATCCCGTCGCCATCGGGGCGCACGGGCCGGATGTCGACCGTCGTGAAATAGGTGGCCTCTTGCCGATAGGTGGTGAAGCCCGCGGCATCGAGGCCCTCGACGAGTCGGTCGCGGGCGGCGAGCAGACCGTCGCGCAGCCGTGCGAAGTAGTCGTCGCCCAGGCGAAGGCCGGCGGCCATCGCCGGCTGGAACGGTGCACCGTTGACGTAGGTCAGGAACTGCTTGGCCGTGCGGGCCGCGGTGACGAGTTCGGCGGGACCGGTCATCCAGCCGATCTTCCAGCCGGTGGTGTGGAAGGTCTTGCCGCCCGACGAGATGGTCAGCGTGCGTTCGGCCATCCCCGGCAGGGTCGAGATCGGGATGTGGGTGGCGCCGGGAAACACGAGGTGCTCGTACACCTCGTCGGTGACGACCACGAGGTCGCGATCGATCGCCACATCGGCGATCAGCTGGAGTTCGTCTCGGTCGAACACCTTGCCCGTCGGGTTGTGGGGCGTGTTGAGCAGGATCAGCTTGGTGCGGTCGGTGACGGCCGCACGGAGCTCATCGGGGTCGAACTCGTACCGACCGCTCTCGCCCGGGGTGAGCACGACCGGGACCGCGACTGCGCCCGCCAGCGCAATACCCGCCTGGTAGCTGTCGTACATCGGTTCGAACACGACCACTTCGTCGCCCGCGTCGAGCATGCCGAGCAGCGCGCCGGCCAGGGCCTCGGTCGCCCCGGCGGTGACGGTCACCTCGGTGTCGACGTCGAGTTCGATGCCGTACCACCGACGCTGGTGCTCGACGATCGCAGCGCGCAGATCGGGGTGGCCGGTTGCTGGCGGATACTGGTTGAGGCCCGAGCGGATCGCATCAACTGCAACGTCGAGGACCTGGTGCGGGCCATCGGTGTCGGGGAAGCCCTGACCGAGATTGATCGCGCCGGTCTCGGCGGCGAGGGCCGACATCTCGGCGAAGATCGTCGTGCCGAACCCGGCCAGCTTCGAGGTCATCACGTGCGAAGGCACTGCGGCAGTGTACGACGACGACCCCGATCGATTCGGGCCGACCGCTGGGAGATGGCTCGGCCAGCCGGCGTGGTCAGCGGCTCGGGTCGACCGGTTCGGAGCCCCCGACATCAGCCCAATCGAGGTCGTCACTCGGATCGACCCGTTCACCGGTCGGCGGCATGGTGATCGGGAGCATCGCGCCCGACTCGTCGGGCTCGCCCGGTGTCGGAGGTTCGGGGGACGGCAAGGGATCAGGCGTTGTCCCCGGGTCGGTGTCGTCGACGGCGCCGTCGCCATCGCGGACCAGACTGCGACGATCGGGACCGATGTACGACGAACCGACGATCATCTCGTTCGAGACTTCGTCGTCTTGGAGGCCGTTGGCTCGGCGGTACAGGTCGGCATCGGCCACGTGGTAGGGCACACCGGTGCTCTTCGCCGCATACATGGCCGCGTCAGCGGTACAGAGCAAGGTGTCGAAGTCGGCACCGTGACGGGGAAACGCTGCAGCGCCGATGCTGGCTCCCATGATGGTGTCGCCGACCACCGGCGAGGACGACAGCTTGGCCGTGATTCGATCGGCGCTCGCCCGGATCGCCGTCGCCTCGTCGAGGCCCGGCAACACGATGACGAACTCGTCGCCACCCCATCGACCGACGGTGTCGGTCGCGCGCACGGCCGAGTCGAGCCGATCGGCGGTGCCCTTGAGCACGAGGTCGCCGAACTGGTGACCCAGGGTGTCGTTGATCTGCTTGAAGCCGTTGAGGTCGACGACCATGACGGTGAGTCCGGTGTTGAAACGCTCGGCGAGCTCGACGGCTTCGGCTGCGATACGTTCGAATTCTCGGCGATTGGCCAGCCCGGTGAGATCGTCGGTGGCAGCGCTGGCGACGAGGCGCCGACGATCGGCGAGGAACGTGCCGGCGGCGAGCACGAGCAGCACGCTGCCCAAACCGATCAGCAGCACGAAGATGCCGGTCGACTCGCTGAAGAAACCGACCGTTCCGTCGACCGTCGTCAACACGTCGATCGAACCGATGGCGAACCGGTCGGCGACCTGGTCGGTGATGACCACACTGCCATCGATGCGCTCAGGCCCGAGCCGAATCGAACCCTCGGAGGTGCCGGCGATCGCCACCAGTGTCTCGGCAGCGAGATCGGTGGCAGCTCGACCGGCCGACTCGCTGATGAGGGCCGAGGTGGGAATGGCGACGACGGCCGTGATGGGGTCGGCGCCCTCGGGGGCGTCGACGGTCAGGGCGCGCCGTGCGATCACGAGGCGATCAGTCGCCTCGTCGGCGGCCACGACGACGGCGCCATCGGCTGCGTCGGTCGTCGTCAACAACGATCCGGTGATCGACAGGCCGAAGAGATCGTCGGCGGTACAGCTCGTTGCGAACGACGATCCGATGCAGGCCGACGCGTCGTCGACGACTCGGGCGAGCACGCCAGCCGAACGAGCGAGATCGGTCGCAGCGGGCTCGGGCGGGAGCACGTCGATCGAGCGGTCGACCGCTCCGCTCACATCACTGAGCACAGCGTCGACCGACACGAGGGCAGCATCAGCCGCCCCACGGACGCGCCCGTCCTGGTCGTCCTGCACATCGATGCGACGCTCGATGAACAACACGACCGTGGCCGTGAGGAGCATGAGGCTGCCGAACAACGCCACCAGGCGAATCAGCCTCATAGGGCTCCATCGGCACCGAACGCCGCCAACTTGAGCAAAAACATCACGATCAGACTGCCACCCTGCGTGGTGGGACGACCGTCATACGTCAGACTCCTGTCGCGTTCACATCGATGACGCCGTGCCCGAGACGCGAAACGGCCCCCGCACGAAGCGGAGGCCGTTGGCGCGCTCGGAGAGAGTCGAACTCCCAACCGCTTGATCCGTAGTCAAGTGCTCTATCCATTGAGCTACGAGCGCTCGTGCCCGAAGGCGTCGCTCAGTTTACGTGGTCGCGTCCGTTTGCACACCGATGACGGTGGCAAACCTGCACGTCACGACCTGGCTCAGAGCTGCCAGGGGCCCCACCCGCCGGCCCGCTGATACAGGGCATAGGCCGCCCGTGCGTTGGTCTCGGGATCGTAGAGCTGCGAGGCACTGGTGATACCGATGTCATCGAGCCACACGTCGTGCACCTGCCAGTAGATCTGGAAGAGGCCGTAGCAGCAGAAGTTCTTGGCGGTCGGCACGAAGCGACTCTCGCGGTAGGCGATCTCGAGGGCACGGTCTTCGAGATCGTCGGGCCACACGTTGCGAATGATCTGCTTGATGTCGTCGGGCCCAGGAGGCTCCGCGGCGGGTGCCTGTGTGGTCCGGGGCGTCGTCGTCGGCGGCGCCGTGGTCGCCGGTGCTTGCGTGGTCGTGATCGGAGGAGCGGGTGTGGTGGCGCCGGCGGGCAAGCAGATCTCGCCGCCGGGGAACAGCGGCGTGTTGACCGTTGCTCGGTTGACCTCGAGCAGATCGGCGAGATCGACGTCGGCTGCATCGGCGAGCCGCAGCCAGAAATCACCTTCGACGACGACGTACGGCACCGGGCACACCGGTGGATCGACTCGCGCCGCTGCCTCGTCGGCAGCCGCCGGTGCATCGAGCGCATCCACGCTCGACCGCTCAGTCGAGGCCGACGAAGCGCTCAGCGGCGACTCAGGCTGGTCATCACTCGAGCCCTCGTCGGCGGCCGAGGTCGAATCGGTTTCGTCGGCGTCACCGTCGGCCGCCGACACCGGGGCATCGGTGTTGACCGGAATGGCCGGTGGCAGCGAGGCGGGGTCGACGACAGTCGACGACGATGCTGGGGCAGCCTCGGCGTTGGGGAGCAGTGTCGGTGTGGGGACGACGGCACCCGTTGCGTCGGCGCCCGAGATCGAGCCGGCCGAGTCGGCACCGTCACCCGACGACGTGATCGAGAGGAGGAGCGGCACCACGAGCGCAGTGACGATGATCAGTGCACCGATGCGCGTGAGCAGCGGATCGATCGGCGACGGACGCTCGGTGGCGGCCGCAGCCTCGGCGACCCACTGCTGTTCGACCTGGTCGATCGGCGTCCGCACGCCAGCCTGCCGATCGTCCAGCTGATCAGGCTCGGCGGCGGATCCTGCGACGACCTCCGGGGGGTGGGGTGAGTCGACCGGCTCGTAGCCGGCGTGTTCGTCGAGGTCGTCGAACGGATCGACCGGCGGTGACTGACTTGCATCGACACGACGGTGCTCGCGGGTGGTGTCGCCGCTGCCGCCGAGCAGCTGATCCAAGGCCCGCCCGAGGGTCGCGGCGAGACCCGTGCGCGGTGCCGGCGTGCCGATCGGTGTGGGGTCGACCGGCTCGTCGACATCGGACCCGATGCGTCCGCGGCCGGTCCGGCGCGAGGTCGAGGCCTGGCCCGACCAGTCGGGCACGTCACCCCAGAAGTCGTCGGTGGCGTCGCCGGGCTGATCGCCCGAGACGGGGCCGAGCGCCGCCCACGGATCGTGCTCGGCGCCGACGTCGGACCGCTCGTGGTCACCGTGTGAACGGTCGAGGTGTCGTCGGTTGCTCATGATGTCGTGTCGCCCAACTCGCACGTTCCCGCCGGAACTCGCGTCGATGAGTTGGCAGTTCTAGCGCAGGTCGTCATCATTTCGCAACATATGCGTCATCGCTGCGAAAAGACCGTCATGCAGATGACATCGATGTCATCTGCAGATGCCGTGTCGATCAGGCCCCACGCGCTCGGTGGTACCGACCCGGGAGCGGTTCAGATGCGAGCGAGCGTGGACCGGCGACCGTCGGCGGTCTGGGCCTGGATCACGTAGAAGTCGGCCTCACGAGCCAGTCGCTGCGCGGGATGATCGAGATCCATCCCCCGGCCGCCGACCGCCGAGAGGTACGCACCCGCTGCCGAGCGAGCGAGTCGGAGTGAGGTGGTCCGGTGGACCGCGGCCGCGTCGACACCAGCCTCGATCTCATCGTCGGTCAGACCGTCGCCGCCGTTCGGGTCGGTGGCGTCATCCATGGCAGCGGTCAGCTCGGCGAGTCGACGGCCGATGTCGTCGTCGGCCACCCATGCGGCATCGAGTTGGTCGGCAAGTCGGGCGGAAGCGCCGACGGCATCGTCGTCGCCGAGCTCGCGAAGCAAGGCGATGCAGCGGGCGGCGATCCCGAGGGGTGCCGGCTGCCCAGCCGAGGCCTTGACGCGATCGATCCGCCGCCACGTCGCTGCGTCGTCGGTCGCCACGATCTGGTCATCGACGACGAGACAGCCGTCGAAGTGGAACGCCACCGTTCCGGTCGCGCCGAGGACGGGCAATCGGAGCGGTTCGGCCATCATCCCCTGCACCGGGTCGGTCGGCCCAGCCTCGACGAGTGCCCAGACGACCTCGCCGTCATCCGACTCGGCTCCGATGATGAAGCGTTCGGCGATCCCCCACGACGTCGCCCACGGCGCGAACCCGTCGAGCCGCCAGCCGCCATCGACTCGTTCGGCACGGATCGCAGGTGCGCCACGACGCCGAAGGTGAGCGAACGAGGTGCCGGCGATGCGCCGACCGGCAGCGAGGTCGGCGAGCACGTCACCGAGCTCAGCGCTCCGCGCCGAATCGGCGGTGCGGTCGAGTGTGTCGGTGAGCGTTCGGACGATGCTGTGGTGCTGCACCCAGACGAAGAATGTCGCTCCGCACCCGCCCGCGACGGCGGCCATCGCGCGGCGAGCGACCGGAGTGGGGAGGGCTGATCCACCGTGCTCCGGCCGACCGGCGATCCCGAACAGACCAGCCTCGCCGAGCGCATCGAAGTGGCTGGACGGAACCAGATCGGCCTGGTCGACGCGTTCGGCGTTGGGCGCGAGCAGCTCGTCGGCGAGCCGCTCTGCAACGGCGATCATCGAGCGGTCGTCCACGACCTCAGTGTGCCCGACCGTCGCGTGCTCGACGGCACGGCCGGTTCTCAGGGCTCACGTTGCCGTGTCGGATACGTGATGAGTCAGACACGTAGCCGGGCGGCAGCGGTCCCGGACACGACGGGTGCGTCGTGCTGGTTGACCGTGACGACGTCGAACTCGACGACATCGCCATCGATCGCAGTGACGGTGGCGGTCGCCGTGAGGCGATCGCCGGGCCACACCTGGTTGACGAAGCGCACGCCATACCGGGTGAGTTGGCCGTCACCGACCCAGTCGGTGAGCACGCGGCCGGTCATCCCCATCGTGAGCATGCCGTGGGCGAACACGCTCGGGTAGCCAGCCACCTCACGGGTGAACAGGTCGTCGGTGTGGAGCGGGTTGTAGTCGCCCGACGCGCCGGCGTACTGAACGATCTGGGTGCGGGTCAGATCCTCGGTGAGGACGAGGCTGCGGGTGTCGCCGACCGAGACGTCGGCTGCGGTGAGTGCCATCTTCAGATCCCTTTCAGCTGTCGACCGGTCGTTCGGTCTGCACCCCGACGCCACGGGCGGTGATGACCAGCTCACCGTCCTGATTGCGGTACTCGGTGATCGACTCGGAGAACTTCAGCGTCCCGGCGCGCCTGCTCTCCTTCTCCCAGGTCTTGCCTGGCTTGGTGGTGGCGGTGAGGACATCACCGGGGCCGATGTGGCGGTGGTACTCGAAGTGCTGTTCGGCGTGGAGCACGCCTTTGTTGCCGCCCGACTCGGCGCGAGCACCATCGGGATCGTCGGCCGGTTCGGGGTCGCCCGACATGGCTCCACTCGGAGTCGAACCCGAACCGAACCACCGCTGGCCGATCTTCGGCCGGAGTGGATAGTCGGGGTCGAACTGGGCGCTCGCCTGAGCGAACGTGGGCGGAGCGATCATGCGGCCGAGTTCGGTGTCGGCGGCCTCGGGCACGCCGGCATACACCGGGTTCGGGTCGCCGATCGACCTCGCGAACATCATGATGTGGCTCTCTTCCACCGGGAATCGATCGACTGCCATGGGTCCCCTCTCAGCTGTGTCGGTGTGGGGCCATCTTGACGCGATGCCCTCCGCGATCGAGAGCCGGGCCGCTCCGCAGCGCCGGCGGGTGACTCGGCCAGCACCGTGTACCCGTCGATCACGGTGAGGTGGTCGGAGGTCGGGCTCGGCGGCAGCTCACTGGCCGACGACTGTTCGTGCGGTCGCCACACGATCTCGTCAGGCGCGAGGTCGGCGACGAGTGCGCTGGTGTGGTCAAGCGCCCGGTCGTACTCGACGACAACTCGGTGAGCGTGGCGGCCGTGCTGCGACACCCTAGGTGCCGCCGTGCGTCCGCTGAGCCTTCCGTGAGTGCGGTGGCCTGTGGCAACATCGTGGGGTGCAGTCGACGGCGGGTGAGCTGGGGGTGTCGTCGTGCTGAAGTCGCTCGGCGCCACCCTGGCCCAAGTGAGCACCAGGCTGCAGCCCGCCGAGCTGCCGAGTGCGTCGAACCGGTTCGGCCGCGCCGAACGCCAGGCACGCCGCGCCGAGCGCAGGCGACGCATGAAGACGGTGTTCGTCCTGCTCGGTCTGTTCGTCGTGATGGTCGCCGTGTTCAGCGCGGTGTTCCACGAGCTGATGGATCGCGAGGGCCGGTCGTTCTCGTGGCCGACGAGCGTCTACTGGACGCTCACGACGATGACCACCCTCGGCTTCGGCGACATCACCTTCGAGTCCGATGCTGGCCGGATCTTCTCGGTGATCGTTCTGCTCTCGGGCTCGACGTTCCTACTCGTGATGCTGCCGTTCGTGTTCATCCAGTTCGTGTTCATCCCGTGGATGAACGAACGCGAACGGCGCCGTGCGCCGCGGGCGTTGCCGACGACGACCTCCGGACACCTGATCCTCACCGAGACGGGCCCGGTCGAGGAGAACCTGATCGACAAGGCCGACCAGGCCGAGGTGCCCTACGTGATCCTCGTCGAAGACGTCGACGAGGCCGGACGATTACACGACGAGGGCAAGGCGGTGATGGTTGGCCAGCTCGACGACCCGGTCACGTACCGCAACGCACGCGTCGATCAAGCCGCCACGGTGGTCGCCACGCGCAACGATCAGACGAACACCAACATCGCGTTCACCGTGCGCGAGATCGCCCCGAAGGTCGAGATCGTGGCGAGCGCCAACTCCCCGGCGGCGGTCGACATCCTCGAGATCGCAGGGGCTGACCACGTGGTGCAACTCGGCGAGGTGCTGGGCGCGGCCATGGCCGCTCGAGCGCTCGGCATCGGTGGGCGGACGCATGCCATCGGCGAGTTCGCCGGGTTGAACATCGCCGAGGCCGGCGTCATCGGTACCGATCTGGTCGACCACACGCTGGCCGAGAGCCGGCTGCGCGAGCGCTTCGGAGTCGGGATCATCGGGGTGTGGAATCGCGGTGAGTTCGAGGTCGGCAACGCCGAGACCCGGCTGTGCGATTCGTCGATGCTCCTCCTCGCGGCGACGGACGACCAACTCGCAGCCTTCGACACCGAGTTCGCCACCGAATCGCAGACCAACATGCACGCCGTCATCATCGGCGGCGGTCGAGTCGGACGAGCGGTCGGACACGCATTCGCCGCCGATGGCATCGACTTCGCGATCATCGAGCAGCTCGCCGAACGCGAGCGCGAGGGCGTTCGCTACGTGATCGGCGACGCGGCCGACCGCTCCGTGCTCGAAGAGGCAGGCATCGATCGGGCTGGTGCGGTGCTCATCACCACCCACGACGACAACGTCAACGTCTATCTCACCCGCTACTGCCGCGGCCTGCGACCCGACGTACGCATCGTGTCGCGGTCGCGCCAAGACCGCAACGTGTCGACGCTCTACCGCGCTGGCGCCGACTCGGTGCTCTCGTACGCCGGCACCGGTTCGTCGGTGATCTGGAACCACTTCCGCGGTGACGAGACGCTGCTGGTGGCGCAAGGTCTCAACGTCTTCCGAACCCCCGTGCCGACCGAGTTGGCCGGAAAGACGCTGGCCGAGGCACACGTGTATCGGCGCACCCAGTGCAACGTGGTGGCGGTCGAATCGAACGGCACCATCGCCGGCAACCCCGATCCGCGGGAGCCGCTGCCCGAGGGCGGTGAGCTGGTGATGGTCGGCACCGACACCGCTGAGGCGAAGTTCTCGACCGTGTTCCCCCACGCTCGTCGGCGACCGATCTTCGATCGCGGCCGTCGCTGACCGAGCCGAGCGACGTGCGGGTCCGCCCCCGGCGGCCCGAACAGCCCGATGCGCGTGTGACTACGCTCGCCCGACGATGGCCCGTGGCGAGCTCCCGAAGTACCGCACGATCGCCGACGATCTCCGGCGGCGGATCGACGATGGGCGATTGGCGCCCGGCGAGCAGCTGCCCGCACAGACCGCGATGGCCGCCGACTACGACGTCACGGTGATGACGTTGCGTCAGGCGCTGGCGGAACTGGAGCGTGATGGCCTCGTGCGAGCCGAGCGGGGTCGGGGGACCTTCGTGGCGAACGCTCCCGCTGTCACGTTCGGCCTCGATCGCCTGTCGAGCTTCGCCCAGGAGATGACCCAACAAGGGGCCTCGGTCGGCACCGAGGTCCTCAGGGTCGACGATCCATCGACGGTCCCCGACGCTGCACACGCACGACGCGCAGCACCCGAGATCGGCGCCGACGGCGAGCTGGTGACGGTGATGCGGCGCCGCACGGTTGATGGCGCCGTGGTCGTGGTGCAGCGCAGTTCGCTTTCGACGAGGGTCTGGCATCTGCTCGATGCAGTCGACCTGGCCGAGCGGTCGCTGTACGACGCGCTCGCCGAGCGCGCCCGCATCAGAGTCGAGCGAGCGTCGGAGACCTTCCGCGCAGTCACGGTCACGGGCGACGATGCCCGTCTCCTGGGCGTGGGCGACGGTACGGCGGCGATGGAGTCGACGCGGGTGTCGTTCGATGTCGACGGCACGCCGTTCCTCGTCGACCATGCGCTGATGATCGGCTCGGCGACCGAGATCCGCGCCGAACGAACTGCCAGCGACCTCCGCCTCGGCTACTCCGCACAGGGTGTCTGACATCGTCACTCCTGGTGTCTGTCACCAAGGGTGACGGGCGCACGCGACGTGGGCCGGGCCGATGGAGCACCAGCCCGGCACGCGACGGCAGAGAACGCTGCGGAGGTCAGTCGGCGGCCTCGACCAGTTCGTCGATGGTCTCGTCGACGATCAGCGCGCCGTCGTCGGCGAGCTCGGCGTCGATCGCCACCGCACCGCCGGGAAGGAGCGGGTCGCATGCATCGAAGGCCTCGTCGACCTTCGCCCACTCGGCCTCTTCCTCGGGGGTGAGCTCGACATCATCGAACGCCATGTCGTCGGAGTCCTTGTCATCGAACGCCTTGTCGTCGGAGTCCTTGTCGTCGGAGTCCTTGTCGTCGTAGTCCTTGTCGTCGTAGTCCTTGTCGTCGAAGGTCAGTTCTTCGACCGTCACGTCGCCCTCGGTCGTCACGGTGATCTCGTCGCCGTTCTTGACGATCGTGACGGTGGCGTCGCCCTCACCGAAGTCGATGATGTCCGCCGAGCCGTCAGGGCTGTCGACGATCACACCACCGGACCAGTCGGCATCCTCGACGTCGATCTCGTCGACCTCGATCTCTTCGGCGCCGAGCTTCGACCACATGTCGGGACCCAGCTGCTCCTCGAGGCAGGCATCGAAGGCTTTCCATGCTTGGTCGTCGATCGCCGGCCCATCGTCTGCGGGGACGGCCTCGGCGCTGGCATCGGGCGCCTGCAGGGTGGCGGCGCTGTCAGCCGAACCGGCTGACGCCATGGCGCCGACGGTGATGGTGCCTGCGGCGAGCACGCCGGCACCGGCGAGCGCTGCGAGAGCGAGTGACCGGCGGCTCCGGCCCGTACGACGAGCGTGGTCGGGGTTTGAGTTGGTGTTGTCGGTGAACATGGCGGCCACCTTCGACGAGTCACCTGAGATGAATCTGAGAAGACTCACTGGCACTGGCTCGTCGAACCTCATCGCAGCCGCAACACTGAAGACGTGCGCATTCTGGTGGTCGACGACGAGGTCCGGCTCGCAGCGTCGATCGCACGCGGCCTCGAGATCGAGGGGTTCGACACCGACATCGTGCACGACGGCCTCGACGCGATCTGGCAGGCACAGGAGGTCGACTACGCCGCGATCGTGCTCGACATCATGCTGCCCGGCAAGAACGGCTACGAGGTGTGCCGCGAGCTGCGAGAGCACGGTTGTGTCACCCCGATCCTCATGCTCACCGCGAAAGACGGTGAGTACGACGAGGCCGAGGGTCTCGACATGGGCGCCGACGACTACCTCCGCAAGCCCTTCCACTACGTGGTGCTCGTCGCCCGCCTCCGCGCTCTCCTGCGCCGGCAGAGCGGCCGCGCAAGCCCTGACCACTCCATCGATGTCGGACCATTCCGACTCCACCCGAGCCAACTCCACGTCGAACGCGACGGTGACTCGGTCAAGCTGACGCCTCGCGAGTTTGCGCTCTTCGAGTTGCTCGCCCGCCGTTCGCCCGACGTCGTGTCGAAAGGTGTATTGCTCGACGCGGTGTGGGGCATCGCGTTCGACGGCGATCCCAACATCGTCGAGGTGTACGTCGGCTACCTCCGCAAGAAGCTCGGCAAGGGCGCCGTGCGCACCGTACGCGGCGCTGGGTACCAACTGGCGGTGACCTCGTGAGTGCGTCACGTTCAGTACGCGCGAGGGTCGCCCTGGCCGTCGGCGGGATCGCGGCCGCGGCGTTGACGACCGCAGCCATCGCGGTGCCGGGCATCGTCCGCTCGTCGCTCGAGAGCGACCTCGTCCAGACCGAGGCCGAGGCCGCCTGGGAGCCGATCGCGTTCTCGTCGCTCGACTTCGACGATGCCTTCTTCGACGAGATCGCGACCATCGACGTGGTTCCGTTCGAGGACGGCATCGTCGTCGAGATCCCCGTCGACGAGATCAGCGACGCGAAACTGGCCGAACCCTTCATCGATCCGGTCTCCGAGATCGCGATCACCGTCGACACGTTGCGCGCGGCGGACCTCCTCGATGACGTGTTCGATGCGAGTGGAGGCGAGTTCGCAGTGGCGTACAACCTCGACACCGTTGCGATCGCGAACCCCGACGGATCACTTCGACTGTCGGACCGCGACGTGTTCGAGGTCGGCGCCCCGATCGCCAGCCTCGACGAACTCCAGGGCCTCCTCTTCGACGACCTCGGCCTCGTCGCGCTCGACGACAAGACGTTCATCGACCCCACGGACGACGACCGCAGCGTCATCATCCGCAGCCACACTCTCACCGACGTCGAGTCGTTCGACGGCGAACGCAGCGGCGACGTCGCATTGATCGTCGCTGCCGACACCACGGGGATCGATCAGAGCATCGACGGCTTCCGCACGCTGCTCTGGATCGCGACACCGATCGTCGTCGCGCTCATCGCGTTGGCGGCATGGTTTCTCGTCGCTCGATCGCTTCGACCGGTTCGCTCGATCACCGAGCAGGCCGCGACCATCAACGCCGGAACGCTCGACGCTCGGGTGCCCGTCCCCGACACCGACGACGAGATCAGCACGCTCGCGACCACCGTCAACGACATGCTCGACCGCATCGAACACGACGATCGTCGGCGGCGACAGTTCATCTCCGATGCGTCGCACGAGTTGCGCACTCCGGTTGCGGTGATACGCAACGAGGCCGAGATCGCGCTTGCGCATCCCGACGCCGCCGACACCGGACTGCTCGCCAACGCCGTGTCGGCCGAGTCGAACCGTCTCGCCACGATCATCGACGATCTGCTCGCGATCGCCCGACACGATGAGCAGCGTTCACTCCCGCACGCCGACGTCGACCTCGACGACATCGTCCTCGCCGAAGCCGCACGTGCGCGACGAGTTCCGGTCGACACGTCGTCGGTGTCGGCAGGTCGAGTCACCGGCAACGCCGACGAACTCACCCGCATGGTCGGCCACCTGCTCGACAACGCTGCGCGCCACGCAGCGACACAGGTGCGACTCACGGTCACCACGGTCGCCGCAGGCGAAGTGGATATGAGCGAGGTGGTGCTCCACGTCGACGACGATGGCGCGGGCGTCGCAGAGGCCGACCGATCACGCATCTTCGATCGTTTCGCACGACTCGATGTGGCACGGACCCGCGACACGGGAGGCGCCGGCCTCGGACTCGCCGTCGTCGCCGTCGTCGTCGAAGCGACCGGCGGGTCGGTCGACGTGACCACGGCACCGATCGGCGGGGCTCGCTTCACCGTCCGCCTGCCCGCGGTAGCTCACGACGACTGAGCGTTGCATCGCCTCCGCATCCCGACGAACCCAGATCTCAACTGGGGTCTGACCCCAGTTGAGATTCAGGCATCGAGGGCCGTGCGCATGGCGGCGACCTGGGTGGCCACGTCGTCGATCGAGCCACCATCGAGCAGTGTGCGCATGAGTGCCGAGGCGGTGATCACACCGTCGGAGACCCGCGACGCGGTCACCGCGTGTTCCGGGGTCGAGATGCCGAAACCGATCAGCACCGGCACGTCGGTGGCGGCCTGTACCCGCTGGGCGAGGACCGACGCGGCCTGATCGAGCGACTCGCGCTCGCCGGTCGTGCCCATGGTCGACACGGCGTAGAGGAATCCCTTCGTCCGCTCGCCGAGCATCGCCAGGCGTTCGTCGGACGACACCGGTGCGGCGAGGAGGACGTTCTCGATGCCGTGCTCGTCGGCTGCTGTGAGCCACTCCCCTGCGGCCTCGACCGGAAGGTCGGGCAGGATCGTGGCCGACAGGCCTGCGCCGGCCAGGTCGGCAGCGAACCGCTCAGGGCCGTAGCGATAGACGAGGTTGTAGTACGTCATCGCGATCAGGGGGATTGCGAACTCGCGGTCGCGCAGCGCATCGAGCGCACCCGCGGGCGTGATGCCATTGGCCAGCGCCTGATCGGAAGCCTGCTGAATGGTCGGGCCGTCCATCGCCGGGTCGGAGAACGGGATGCCGATCTCGACGGCGTCGGCGCCGGCCTCGATCACGGCCTCGACGAGCTCGACCCAGTCAGGCACGACGCCGGCGGTGACGTACGGCAGCAGCAGCTTGCGGCCCTCTGCGCGGCGCGCTTCGAGGTGAGCTTGGAGCGACTTCGGTCGTGCAACGGTGTCGCTCACGATCGTTCCCCTTCGAGCAGGGTCCGGACCTGGGCGACGTCCTTGTCACCTCGACCTGACATGTTGACGATGATGTTGGTGCCGGCGAGTTCGTCGGCGTTGTCGAGCACCCAGGCGATGGCGTGGGCCGACTCGAGGGCGGGGATGATCCCCTCGCGGCGCGACAGCACCTGGAACGCATTGACCACCCGATCGTCGGTCACCGGGTAGTACTCGGCGCGATCGATGTGGGCGAGGTGGGAATGCTCAGGGCCGACACCCGGATAGTCGAGGCCCGCCGAGATCGACTCGGCTTCGAGCACCTGGCCGACTTCGTCTTGGAGGAAGTGAGCCTTCATGCCGTGGACGATCGACGGGATGCCCCGCCCGATCGCCGCGCCGCCCGCGGGCTCGACACCTACGAGGCGTACCTCGGGGTGATCGACGAACCCGGCGAACAGCCCGGCAGCGTTCGATCCGCCACCGACGCAGGCGACCGCGATGTCGGGCTGGCCGCCGAGGATCTCGCTCACCTGACGCTGCGCCTCGCACCCGATGATCTCGTGGAAGCTGCGCACCATCCACGGGTAAGGGTGCGGACCCATCACCGTGCCGATGCAGTAGTGGGTGTGTTCGACCTCGCTGACCCAGGCGCGCATCGCTTCGTTGACGGCGTCCTTCAGGGTCCGGCTGCCGGAGGTGGCGGGGATGACCTCGGCGCCGAGGAGCCCCATGCGGAACACGTTCAGCTCCTGGCGCTTCATGTCGACTTCGCCCATGTAGACGGTGCACTCCATGCCGAGGAGCGCCGCCGCAGTCGCGGTGGCAACACCGTGCTGGCCGGCACCGGTCTCGGCGATGAGGCGGGTCTTGCCCATCCGCTTGGCGAGCAGCGCCTGGCCGATGACGTTGTTGACCTTGTGGCTGCCGGTGTGGTTGAGGTCTTCACGCTTGAGCAACAACCGCAGGCCGAGGTCGGCCGACAGGTTGGCGCACTCGGTCACCGGCGAAGGGCGGCCCACGTAGTGGGTGAGCACGTCGAGGAACTCCTGGCGGAACGCGTTGTCCGACCAGGCATCGCGAAACGCCGTCTCGACCTCCTGGCACGCCCCGATCAGCGGCTCGGGCACGAACCGCCCGCCGTAGTCACCGAAGTAGCCCTCGGCATCGGGCTCGGTCATCCGCTGCCGCTCGACCGCACTCACTTCCAACATCAGAGCATCCCTTCACTCACCAACTCGCTCACTATTCTAGAATACTAGATGTCTAGAGGTTCGCGTCCAATCGGGTTTCGTGAGGTCGTGGATTGGATTCAGCACGCAACCTCACGGGGGCGGCGTGGCGATCTCGGTTCGGCGGTAGCGAGCCAGGTGCGTTCTCGATAGCAGTCACAACCTCACGAAATGCTCCCGGCACGACCGGGTCCGGTTGCGCATCCCGAACTTCTCGTGAGGTTGCGCGCGCGAATGGAGTCACGACCTCACGAAACGGCCGGGCGTGGGTCAGAGGGTGGCGGTGAAGTCGGCGACCAGGCTCGCGACCTCGCTGGCGTGGGTGTCTTCGTGCATCGAGTGGCCGCCACCGTCGAGGACCACCAGGCGAGCGTCGGGCATCTTGCGCTCGAGGTAGCCGCCGGCGTTGGCGTACTCGGGGCGATCGTCGCCGCCGGCGAGGAACAGCGTGGGCGTTGCCATCTCGGCGAGACGATCCATCACGACCGAGTCGTGCTGGAGGTTGAGGTTGGCCGCCTGCTCGGGCACACCGAAGCGGTGAGCGTTTCGGCGTGACCGTTCGTTCCAGCCCTCCCGCTTCTCCGGATCGCGGAACCCGGGGCCGGTGTTGAGCACGACGATGCCGCGCACCACACCCGGCCGGGTCGCCGCGTGGGCGAGGGCGAGGTAGCCGCCGAGGGAATGGCCCACGATGACCGCCGGAGCGGCGTCGGGGAACTGGTCGGCGAGTTCGGCGAGCAAGACGTCGAGATCGTCGAGGGTGGCATCGCGCGAGTACTCGTCGGGATCATCAGGCACGGGCGAGCCGCCGTGGCCGAGCAGGTCGATGGCCACCACGTGGTGGCGGTCGGCCAACTGGTCCATCACGGCGTCCCACGTCGCAGCCGACGTGCCCATGCCGTGGATCAAGACGATCGGATCGCCGGACCCCCGGCGGACGGTGTTCAAGCGCACGTGGACGACGGTATCCAACGGGGTCCGGCGCCACGGAATGGGGGCGAGAAGGCGTCACTTCGCTGAGCGCGCTCCGAACACCACACATAGGATCGCCGAGCCGTGCTTCGTGATCACGTTTCCACCGACCTGGCCCGCACCGTGTTCGAGGCATCGCCCGACGGCATGATCGTCGTCGACACCGACGGCGTCGTTCGAGCTGCCAATCACGCGTTCGCCGCCATGTTCGGGTGCGAGGTCGACGAGGTGGTCGGCTCGACCATCGAGCGGTTCGTGCCCGAGGCCGACCGCAAGGCGCACGTCGGACATCGCAAGGGCTACCTCCACGATCCGGCCCGCCGCGAGATGGGCAGCGGACTTCGGCTCTTCGCCCAGGGTGCCGACGGCGACAACTTCCCCGCCGAAGTCGCGCTCAGCCCGGTCGAGATCGAGGGTGAGCCGATGACCGTCGCCACGATCCGCGACGTGAGCGAGCGGCAGGAGAGCCGCATGCGGATCGAGCTCGCCGAGGAGCGCGAGCGCATCGCCCGCGACATCCACGACATGGTCATCCAGCGCGTGTTCGCCGCCGGCATGTCGATCCAGGCGCTGATGTCGATGGTCGACAGTCCGGCGCTGCGCGATCGGCTCGACACGGTCACCGACGAGCTCGACCAAACGATCCGCGAGCTGCGCAACGCCATCTTCCGACTCGGATCGCTCGGCGTCGAGCAGTCACTCGAGTCGCAGGTGCGGGCCGTGATCGAGGAGCGCCGCCGCCACCTCGGCTTCGCCCCGACCATCATCATCAGCGGCTCGCTCGATGGCGTACCCGCCCAGGTCGCCGAGCACCTGCTCGCCACACTGACCGAGGCACTGTCGAACGTCGCCCGCCACGCCAACGCCACCCGCGCCGACGTCGACATCAACCGCACCGAACACGAGCTCGCGCTCGTCGTCACCGACGACGGCGTGGGGATGAACGGCACGACCGATCACCGCGGCGGGCTCACCAATCTCGGGTGGCGCGCCGCCGAACTCGGGGGCAGTTTCGAGCTGAGCGCCGCCCAGCCGTCGGGCACACGCCTGTCGTGGCGCGTGCCGCTCTGAGCTCCGAGCGAACCGCTCTCAGTTGTTGCGCTGCCGCTCGGCGATCCGCGCTGCCAGCGCTGCCGCCTCGGTGCGGCGGGCCATGCCGAGTTTGGCGAGCAGGTTCGACACGTAGTTCTTGACCGTCTTCTCGGCGAGGTACATCTCGGCGGCGATCTGGCGGTTGGTCATGCCGTCGCCGATGAGGCCGAAGATCTTGCGCTCCTGCGGTGTGAGGTCGAGCAGCTGGCCTTCCTCGCTGCTCCGCAGCCGGCGCATCGCGAGTCGGACCTCGGCGTCGTCGAGCAGCTGCCTGCCGTCGGCGACTGCCCGGATCGCCTCGACCAGTTCGGTGCTGCGGATCTGCTTCAGCACGAACCCGGCAGCGCCGGCGAGCCGGGCGTCGACCAGTGCCTGGTCGTTGTCGAACGACGTGAGGATCAGGCAGTGGACGTCGGGGAACTCCGACGAGATGTCACGACAGACGTCGATGCCGCTGCCATCACCGAGACGCACGTCGAGCACCGCCACCTGGGGCTTGCTCTCACGCACCACGTCGAGGGCATGGGCAGCGTCGCCCGCCTCGCCCACCACCTGCATGTCGGGTTCGGCGTCGAGCGCGGCACGAACTCCCTGGCGGACGAGTTCGTGATCGTCGAGCAGGAAGATGTCGATCACCCGCACATCCTGGCCGCTCCCGGTGCCGGGACGCACCTTCTCTGATCGTCCTCTGGGGTGACGTCGCTCAACGTCATGCGACCATCCAACGCCGTCAGCCGGAACGCTGACAGGGCCAGAAGTCCCCGAAGCTCGATTCGGGGTTCTGGCACCGCGCACCCGGTCCCGGTGTCAGACACCCACGTGCTGCGCATCCGGCGGTGAGTCTGACACCTTGCGGGGCCGAGCTCGGAGGAGGAGCCAGGTGAGGGCGAGTTCGCCGGGGATGGCGAGCACGATCACCACGGCGGCGAGCACCTCGTCGGCCGACGGGGCGATCATGTGACCCCAGCTCTGGGCGAGATAACCCGAGCCGGCGATGACGAGGAGCACCCCGAGCCATGCAGGAAGGAAGCCCGATCGGCGCACGAGAAGGCCCAGCATCACGAGGTGAAGCCCGAAGAGAACGCCCCAGAGCATCACGCCGAAGGCATAGGTGTCGGTGAGCCAGGCGACAAGGTCGGCGCGCTCGAGGTCGGTGAAGGCGGTGAGCCCGGTGCCGGTCACGGCGACGACGACGGCGCCCGAGATGAGCACGTTCACCGTCTGCACGAAGGCTTCGCCGACGCGGGCGAACGACGAGGCCAGGGCGCCCCACCGGCTGGTCGATCGGAAGATGCCGTAGAGCAAGCCGGCGAGCACCATCTCGATCGCGATGATGAGCGTTTCGGCGACCATGCCGGCGCGGAACAGACCGGTGTCGGCAGCGATGTTGGCCGTGGTGGCGGCGCTGTCGCCGTCGACGATGAGCTCATCGGGCACGTAGAAGAAAGCGAACGGGCCGAGGAAGAAGAGGGCGAGGTAGAGCCCACCCGCCCATCGCATGCGATGCCGGAGCGTCGCATCGTCGAGAGGCGCTGCGGGCATCTCGGTCGGCGCCGCGATGGTTGCGGTGTCGGTGATTGCGGCGGTCATGACGCCTCCCCTCCGACGACGATCACGGTCTTGCCCGACGACTGACCGGCCTCGAGCCGCTCGATCGCACCAGCGACACCATCGAGGTCGACGCTCCCGGTGACGGCCGACGTGATGGTGCTGTCGGCGAGCATCGCGGCCAGGCGCTCGACGAGATCACGCTTGACCGTGCTGATGAAGAAGGTCATCCGCTGGCGGACGAAGGGCGACCACAGCACGGTGCGCAGCTGGCGGCCGAGGCCGCCCGTGACCTTGCCGCCGTCTTCGCCGCCGACGATCACGAAGGTGCCCGTCGGGGTGAGCAGCCGGCGCATCTGCCGGACCGGGCGGCGTCCAGCGATGTCGATGATCAGGTCGTAGCGGCCGGCGTGGCCGCTCAGGTCGTCACGTCGGTAGTCGACAGCATCGCTCGCACCGAGCCGGCGTACCGCTTCGAGGTTGCGAGCGCTGGCGACGCCGGTGACATCGGCCCCGAGCGACGCTGCGATCTGGACGGCGAACGAACCGACCCCGCCCGATGCACCGGTGACGAGCACCTTCTGGCCGGGCTGAACCTTGCCGATGTCGACCACTGCCTCGAGCGCGGTGATACCCGAGATCGTGGCGGTCGCCGCCTGCTCGGCCGACACGTCGGCCGGTCGATGAACGAGCGATCTCGGGCTGGCGAGGGCGTACTCGGCGAACGAACCGTCGGCGGCGCCCATCACCTCGTCGCCGACGAGGAAGTCGGTGACATCGGAGCCGACGGCAACGATGGTGCCGGCGACGTCCATGCCGAGGGTCGGCTGCTTCGGCCGGCGAAGTCCGAACATGAGCCGGGCGAGCAGGGGGAGGCCGGTGAGGATGTGGACGACGCCCCGGTCGAGCCCAGCGGCGGCGACGCGGACGAGCACCTGGTGGGCTGCGGGGGTGGGAACCTCGACCGTCCGGGTCGTGACGACGTTGTGGTCGCCGTAGACGTCGCGGCCCGAGGCGCACATGGTGGTCGGGAGGGTGACGGCGGGTTGGGAGGTCATGGCGTGGAGATCCTCGGAGGGGGTGTCGGAGGTGTCGGTCTGCTGCGCGGTGTGGTCGGCGAGGTCGGGCATGGGAGTGCTTCCTTGGAGTTCGTACTTTGTACGATTTCTCACCCTAGTCGTACAAAGTACGAACGACAACCACTACGCTCAGGGACATGTCGAGTCAGACTGCGTCGAAGGGGAACCGCCTCGATCGCGACAGCGTCATCGCGGGCGCGATCGAGCTTGCCGATGAGATCGGGGTCGACGAACTCACCATCCGCAAGCTGGCAGATCACCTCGGCTCGAAGCCGATGTCGCTGTATCACCACGTCGCGAACAAGGATGCGATCCTCGACGCGATGGTCGATGCGGTCTACGCCGAGATCGGCCCGGTCGAAGCGGGCACTGAGTGGCGCCCGGCGATCCGGGCGCGATGTGTGCGCATGCGCAACGTATTCCGCCACCATCGGTGGGCGGTGTACCTCGTCGATTCACGTCGCGAGCCGGGCGTGGCGACGCTCACCCATCACGACGCGACGATCAGCTGTCTCTACGCAGCGGGGTTCGACGATGTCGGCGTGTCGCACGCCGTGGCATTCATCGACACCTTCGTCCTCGGATTCGCTGTGCAGGAGGCCTCACTGCCGGCGACGAGCGGCGAGGAGATGGACGAACTGGTCGAGTCGATCGCCGTCCCGGCTGACATCTTCCCCGGGCTCGCCCGGTTCACCAACGGCTACGTGATGGGCGGCGAGTACGACTTCGGGTCACAGTTCGACGACGGCCTCGACCTGGTGCTCGACGGCATCGAACGCCGCTACGCGCCCCGCTGAAGATCTCATCTGGGGTCAGACCCCAGATGAGATTCAGCCCATCTGGCTGGTCTTGGTGGGCTCGATCCGCATCACCACACGCTCGTCGCCGGGCTGGTGGAACGGATACGCGTCGACGTCCATGTACTTCTTCGCCATCGAGTCGATGAAGGCGTTGCTCGAGTCGTCGTCGACGGCGACGACTGTGCCGCGGATCTCGAGGTAGCGGTACGGGTTGTCGGGGTCGATACCCGAGACGGCGATCGACGGGTTGGCCTCGAGGTTGCGAAACTTCTGACGGCCGCGGGTGAGCGAGAACACGAAGTGTCCCTTGTCGAAGCCGCCCCACACCGGACTCGACTGGATCTGGCCGTCGGGCCCCATCGTGGCGATGTGCCAGAACACCTTCTTGTCGAGCAGGTCGGCGAACGCGTCAGGAATCACACTCATGGCGGATGCAACGAGCCACCGACGACGACTATTCCGCGAGATCTCAACTGGGGTCTGACCCCAGTTGAGATCAGCGGAGGGTGAAGCCGGGCGTGATCAAGTCGTTCGGGTCAACGGTGAAGGTCGAGCGGGCGACGAGATGAGCGGTGCCTGAAACGACGGGGATGACCGCCGGCTCACCGTGCTCGCTCGTGAGTTCGGCGATCCGGGCGCGGAATGTGGAGCCGACGATCGAGTCGTGGACGAGGGTCTGGTCGGCTGCGAGCCGGCTGGCAGCATGAAGCGCCGCGACCCGGGCCGCCGTGCCCGAACCGCACGGTGATCGGTCGACCTGGCCGTCGGCGAAGATCGTGACGTTGCGCTGGTGCAGCTCGCCCGTCGGCAGCGTGCCGAGGTCGTCGTAAATGATCGTCCCGTACACGCCGCTCAGCCGAGGGTCGGTGGGATGCTCGATGCGCGGGTCGCGGGCGAGTGCCGCCTTCACGTCACGGCCGAGCGCTATCAGCTCGATCACGTACTCGGGCGCCACGGTGAGGCCGAACGACGACGCATCGAGGCATGCGTAGATCGCCCCGCCCCACACGAGGTCGACCGAGCAGTCGCCTCGCCCGGTGGTGACCCTGATGCCGGCGGCGATGAGCCGGCTCGCCACGTTGATGAACTCGACATGGCTGACGCCACCATCCGGGTCGATGTGGACCCTGGCCGTGACGCGCCCAGAAGGCACGTCGATCAGCACGTCAGTCGTCCCGCTCGGGTCGGGCTCGACGAGGCCCGACTCGATCGCCCAGGTACCGAGCGCGATCGTTCCGTGTCCGCAGGCAGTGGAGAATCCGTCCTTGTGCCAAAACAGCACCCCCAGGTGAGCACCGTCGTCGTCAGGCGGGACGATGAACCCGCCGTACATGTCGGCGTGGCCACGGGGCTCGAAGCACAGCAGCTTGCGCAGGTCGTCGGCCTCGGTGTCGCCGGGCATCGACCGTGCCCTGCGTTCAGCCACCGAGTCACCGGGGATCGCCACCGGTGGGTCGGGAACGATGCGAAACGGCTCGCCGCCGGTGTGATAGTCGACCGTCTCGATCACGGTGGTCATTCTTGCCGCCCGCAGCCAACCGCTCGAACGTTCAGCGCCATCTCAGGCGCACGGCGCACCAGCGTGTGCCAATCTCCCACGGGTGGGACAGATGTTCACACCAGCAGAAGCGGCCGAGCTCGTCCGGCCGATCGACGACATGGCGATCCCGCTCGGTCCGGGCATCCCCGGATCGTTCCTCCACGCGCTCGACGCACGTGACGATTGGGAGGCGCTCCGCATCAACGGCGCACTTCTCCCCGACCTCTTCGGGGTGATGATGAAGCCAGGCGTGTCGTACCGCTCGGGGTTCTACGGGCCGGCCGAGCGCTTCCTGCTCGCATCCGGTGCCGCCGTCGAGTTCGTGCCGTCCGACTTCCGCGGGTTCATCAGCCTCATGGCCGGGCTGTCGACGCGCATCGTCGGCACGATGGCGACCCCGCCCAACGCTGAGGGCTGGATGAGCCTGTCGCTCCACGCGGGCGCCCATGTCGACGAGCTGCGCGCCGCTGCCGCCGACCCCGACCGGATCTGCCTGGTCGAGACGAGCCCGAAGTTCCCGCTCACGTTCGGCCTCGAACCCGAGCACACCCATCGCCTCCACGTCGACGAGGTCGACTGGGTGGTCGAGGGCGACTACACACCGATCAACCTGGCCGACGCGCCCGCTGGCGACGTCGAGCACCGCATCGCCGAGCACGCCATCGGGTTCATCCACGACGGCTGCACCCTGCAGACCGGGATCGGCGGCATCCCCAACGCGATCGCCACAATGCTCGCCGAAGGCGATGGCGGCGGCTACGGCGTGCACTCCGAGATGTTCACGACCGGTCTCGCTCGCCTGCACAAGGCGGGCAAGGTGACCAACACCAACAAGGGCATCTTCGAGGGAGTGTCGATCACCACGTTCGCCGCCGGCGAGCCCGAGCTGTACGAGTTCCTCGACGGCAATCGTGACGTGGCGTTCCTCCCGGTGAACATCGTCAACTCGCCCGAGGTCATCAGCAAGAATGTCGACATGATCACGATCAACGGCGCGATGGCGGTCGACCTGTCGGGCCAGATCGTGGCCGACACGATCGCCGGCAATCAGTTCTCGGGCATCGGTGGCCACGAAGATTTCATCGCCGGCGCTGCGCTCGAAGGCAGCGACCGCTCGCTCGTGTGTCTCCCTTCGCAGACCACGGTCAACGGCCAGCAGGTGTCGCGCATCGTGCCGAAGCTGCCAGCGGGCTCGGTGGTCACGACACCTCGCCACATGACCGATGTGGTCATCACCGAGTACGGCGTGGCTGAACTCCGAGGCCTGACCGTGAGGGAACGGGCGCGCGCGCTCGCCGCGATCGGTCACCCCGATGAGCGCGATGATCTGGTCGCCGTCGCCGAGGTCTGGCCGGTCTAGACATGTCGGTTATGAATCTCGACCTGATGCCCGGCGAGGAGTTGATCGTCTCCGAGCGACCTCACTGGTGGTACTTCTGGAAGCAAGTGGCGGCGGGCATCGGCCTCGCTGCCCTCCTGTTCCTCGCTTGGTCGCTCGACCGTGACTTCCTCTCGTCGGTGGTGTGGTGGCTCGCCGTTGCGGTGTTCGTGGTGTGGGCCGCCAACACGCTGTACCAGTTCGTGCAGTGGCGGTCGACTCAGTTCGTCGTCACCAACCAGCGCGTCGCGTACCAGGGTGGCTTCGTTCGGCGGACCGGCGTGTCGATCCCGCTCAACCGCGTCAACAACGTCAACTTCCAGCAGGGCGTGATCGCCCGAGTGCTCGACAACGGCACCATCACGATCGAGTCGGCGGGCGAAACGGGCGACTCGGTGTTCGAGAACATCCCTCACCCCGAACAGGTCCGTTCGACGATCTTCGCCCAGATGCGAGCCGACACCGAGGCAGGGTCCGACCGCAACGCCCAGGCGATCGCTGATGCCCTCACGAGCCAGACCGCAGGAACAGGCGGCACGTCGGTCGAAGACCGCCTCGGCGAACTCGAGCGACTCCGCGAGCAGGGCCTCGTGACCGACGACGAATACGCCGCTCGCCGGGCCCAGATCCTCGACGACCTCTAGGCCATCGAAACACGCCGACCGAACGACGAAGCCCCCGGCAGCATCGCTACCAGGGGCTTCTCGGAGTGGAGACGATGGGAATCGAACCCACGACCCCCTGCTTGCAAAGCAGGTGCTCTAGCCAACTGAGCTACGTCCCCGCCTTTGCACAACGCTATCAGCGGCTCCGGCGAGCGCACCGGCGGGTTCGGTCAGCTCCCGACAGCAGCTGCTGCCTCGATGCGCTCGCGTGAGGAGTCGCCTCGACGGCCGACCGGCACCATCTCGCCCGCCTTGGCCAGCCCGAACTCGGGCATGTTGACGTAGATCGCCTCGTGGTCGCCGGCGTGGACCTTGTAGGTCTCGTGGTACACGCCGACGTCGCCGCTCGACCCGATCGCCTTGTTGAACGCCCGCCACGCGGGGTAGTGCAGGTCGTCGGGATCGCGGGAGAAGTGCTCGAGGTCGTCGTAGCTCCGCCAGTACTGCACGATCACGCTGGTGCGTCCGGCGAGCGCCCACTCGACCGCGAGCAGGCCCTTCGCCGGTTGCTCCGAGAGCTCCTTCACCATCTTGGGCATCGCCTTCAAGACGGGCAGCCACTTGCTCACCTTGCGGAGGTGGTTGATCCGCATCCCGATGATGAACACGACGAAGTCGCCGTCGAGTTCGGCCGAGTGTCGTCCGGGGATCACCGTTGCCATGTGAGTTCCTTTGCCATGTGAGTTCCTTTTCGCAGGTGCTCGACCGTCCAGCGTCGACGAGGTAGCGAAGTGTGTCAGTCGACGATCGTCGTGTCGGGAACGAGGTCGCGTTGGAGCCACTGGAAGAGGCGCCAGCCGGTTTCGTCGGGGGCGAGCGTGGTAGCGGCGACCGCCGCGGCCTCGTCGCTGATGGCGATGCCGTTCGGGGCCTTCACGTGTACCTCGGCGACGCGCTCGGCCATCACGAACCAACCGACCGCCGACTCGACCGACTGCCCCACGGTGAGGAGCCCGTGATTGCGAAGGATGCAGAGCTTCGCATCACCGAGTGCGGCGCCGATGCGCTTGCCGCCGTCGATCGAGAGCACCTCGACCTCCTCGTCGTCGAACATCGCCTGGTCGAACACGAACGCACACGACTCCTGGCTGATCGCACGGAACGGCGCGACGTTCGCCGACCACGGCGTGCCGTACTGGGTGTGAGTGTGGGCGGCCGACACCACGTCGGGCCGAGCGGCCAGCAGTGGCGCGTGGATGTTGTAGCCAGCGGTGTTGACCGCACCGGTCGGCTCGCCCCGCTCGTTCTTCACGTCGCCGCCAGGACCGACGAGCACGAGCCGGTCGACGGTCGCATCGCGGAACGGCACGCCCCAGTCGAGCAGCCAGAAGTGATCGGTGAACTCGGGATCGCGCGCCGAGATGTGGCCGTCGCCGAGTTGGCCCCAGCGCATTGCGCCGAAGATGCGGTAGCCGATCGCGCACATCCGTTTGCGGTGGGCCCGCTCGGCCGCCAGGTCACGGACCGTGCCGTACGGCTCGACTCCGTCGAACGCCGGGTACTCGCTCATGGTCGAACGGTAGTGCGCGGCCAATCGTGTGCGGCTCTGCACCCTCCGATGTCAGGCACTCCTCGGGTGCGGCGCATCCTGTGGTGAGCCCGACACCCCTCTCGTCTGCGCGGCGTGGCGGAAGACGGACCGGTAGGCGCTCGGTGTCGAGCCGACGACCTCGGTGAAGTGTTGGCGTAGACCCGCCGCTGAGCCGAAACCACACATCACGGCGATCTCGTCGATCGAGACGGCTGAGGTCTCGAGCATCCGCTGCGCGACGGCCACGCGCTGATGGAGGATCCACTGCAACGGCGTCGTGCCGGTCGCCGCCCACCCACGACAGCCGAGTGTTGATCGACCGACGCAACGTCCTCAGCTTCTGGGACGGCCCCGACGGTCCGGTGATCCTCTGGAAGTGCGACTGCGGCCACGAAGGCCCCTCGGGCGCGACGGCGATGAGGCCGCAGGCACGCCGGCCGACCACCCTGGCTGCCTCGTCCCAAACGCAACGCCGCCTGAGCAAGCGCCCGATGCCCGTCCGAACTGGGGTGGGGTCGTCCCAGATTCCAGGCAGAACCCACCGAAGAGACAAGCCGGCACGGCAGACTTGGCCAATGTCTGACGCCGCCGGCACCGGCCGCACCAACGGATCCATGCGGGCGATCGCCAAGATGGCGAAGCGCATCGGCATCCTGATCGTCGGCACCGCCGTGCTGCTCGCCGGCGTGGCGATGCTGGCCCTGCCCGGGCCGGGCGTGCTCGTGATCATCGTCGGCCTCGCGATCCTCGCCACCGAGTTCCAGTGGGCCGAACGCCTCCTCGACCGCACGGTCGAACGGGCCGCCGATGTCGCCACCGGCATCCTCGACGACAAGCGGGGTCGCATCGGCCTCGCCATCTCGGGCGTCAGCATGATCATCGCCGGCATCGCCGTGGTGATCTTCTTCCCCGAGTGGATCGTCGCCGGCATCTCGATCTCGATCGGTGGCGCCATCGGCCTCGTCACGCTGCACCCGAAGGTCGGCCTCTGGGTCGAGGAACGCGCCCGCCTCGGCATCAACAAGACCGAGGACGTGCCGACCCACCACCACCTGCACCACGACGACCCTGCGGACCAACACACCGACGATCAGGGGGACACACAGAGTCCGGCCGAGCAGGCCGACCCCGCCTGAGCCCGGGGCAGACGCCTGCGGGCGTCAGTCGTCCTTCAACGCCACCGCATTGGGAGTCACGTTCATCTTCGGCTCGTACTCGGCCACTTCGACCTGGCGTCCCTCGCTCTGGAACTTGGCCCGCAAGTCGGTGAAGCACGACGAGCACGGCCCGTAGAACTCCTCGTTGACCGACGAACCGCAGCGGGGACACGTGAACTCCACGAGGCCCGACGCTACAACGCATACGATCGGCACCGATGCCCGATCCGTCGACAGCGAGCTACCGGCCCGATCCGCTGCCGACGCAGGGGCCTCGCCGCGGCCAGCCGATGCGCACCGGGCCTCGCTCCGGCGGGCCCAACTACTTCATGCGTCGAGTCGGCGCGATCGGAGCGGCAGTTGCCGTGGTGGCGGTATCGGTGATCGTCATCGGGCGATCGATCGGTGGCAACGATGGCCGGTCGAGCGCTGGCGAGGTCGAAGCCGACTGGAATCGCGTCGTCGTGCTCACCGAAGGCGCCATCAACGTGATCGACCCCGCGTCAGGAGAGATCGACAACACGTATCCGGTCACCACCGATCTACTCGACGACCAGTCGTTGACCAACGGTCCGATGCTGGTGACGATGACCGACTTCGGCCGCATCGGTGTGCACGACCTGACCGACGGCTCAATTCGCCGCGGTCAGACCGGCTCCGATGAGACGATGTTGCGAAGCCGCGATCACCCCGACCTCGTGTTCGTCGGATCCGATGTCGGCGGCGACCTCACGGTGATCGATCTGAGCGAACGCGACATCCTGAGCGTTGCCGACCGCGCTGGGCTCGACAGTCCGCTGATGTTCGCCGCTGCGGCACGAGCCAACCCCGGCGGCACCCACGTGGCGGTGTCCGATGGCCGGAGCTTCCAGACGATCGTCGTCGACATCGCCGAGCAGGCTGCGATCCCCGTCGCCGGGCAGATCGTGGCGATCAACGACTCGGTCGTCGTCACCGCGCAGCGCGCCGGTGCGACGACTGAACTCGAGTTCTACGACCTCACCGGTGAGCGACTCGGCTCGGTCGACGTGCCCACGCCGATCGCCACGATGCTCACCGACGACGACGAAGTGGTCACCGTCGATGCGACCGGCGCCATCCGCATCGCCGCGGCCGACGGCGTGAGCGACGAGGGCCAAGTCACCGTTCCGAACGCCGACCCCGACGCGGATCCAGACGTCGACGACATCCCGGCCACGCCGAGCTCGGGGGTCGAGACTGCGAGCAACACGCGCCTCGTCGTCACCGATGACACCGACACCTTCGTGATCGACGACCGCGGTGAGCAACTGTTGTTCAGCACCGGAGTCGTCACCAGCCCAGTGTCGGGCCCGACCATCTGCGCCAACGTCGGCGGCGGCTTCGGTGCCACCTCCACGATCGTCGATCTCGACCGCGGCCGCGTCCTCGCCGACCTCGACGGCCTGCTCGTGTCGCTCACGTCGGTCGACGGATGCACCGCGTCGTTGCTTGGTGCTGGCACGGTGGTCGACGACGAGCCACGAGTTTTCGTCGACGTCGAGGGCACCGGCACGCTCGTGTGGCACGACGGCGACCTCGTCGAGATCCTCGGCGACTCGGTCGCCGCGATCGCACCCGACGGATCATCGGCCGCCGTCGCCGACGGCGAGACCACGGTGCTCGTCGACCTGAACGACGGTGATGGCCTCCCCCTCGCCGCCGAGCCCGTCGTCGTCCACTTCGCGAAACTGTGAGCGAGCCCGACACCCACGCCGAACCCGTGTGGGTCGAGATCGAGCGACCGATGGTTCGCTGGCGGATCGATCGTGACTTCGTCACCTCGAACTGGACGTGTCGATTCGGCGAGGGCTGCAAGGGGATCCTGCCCGACGAGGCAGAGAAACTGAATCAGGGTTGCTGTTCCCTCGGCGCCCACTTCGGACCCGGCCCCGACGCCGACGCCGAAGCGATGCAGCTCTCGGCGTTCGCTGCGATGATCCCGGACGAACGGTGGCAGCACCAGGCCGCGGCCAGCGACGAACTCGGCGTGTTCGGCGACCCCGAACGCACCCGCACCCGAGTGGTCGACGGCGCCTGCATCTTCCTCAACCGGCCCGGCTTCGAGGGTGGCGAAGGCTGCGCCCTGCACCTCGCTGCGCTCGACGCTGGTGACTCACCGATCGAGTGGAAACCGTCGGTGTGCTGGCAGCTGCCGCTCCACGTCGACTGGCAGCTCGCCGACGAGCACAACCCCGATGGGCCCGAGATCGCCACGGTGCGTCGATGGGGTCGTGATCAGTGGGGCGCGACCGGCGAGACCATGGCGTGGTGCTGCACCGAGCGCGCCGACGGCGGCGAGGCCTACGTGGGCGACCGGCCCGTGATCGAATCGCTCGCCGACGAACTCACCGAGATCCTTGGCCCCGACGTCATGGCAGAGCTCACGACCGACCTCGATGAGACCTGACGATGCCGATCCGACGAGTCATCCTCGCCATCCTCGTCGCCAGCGCCGCAACGCTCGCCGGCGTCGCCAGCGTGACGAGTGCACCATTCAGCACGGTCGCGACGGCGGACGAGGTCGCCGTTCGAGGTCGCAGGATCCAGCTCCAGTACGCACCCACCCACGTCACGTTCATCGCCGACTCCGGCCTGAAGGGTCTCGAGCTCTACGGCGGCGCTCCAACGCTGCGGCAGGCGAACACGACGACGCAGTGGGAGCTGCGGATGCAGACCTGCCGCCGGCTCGCCCAACGAGGCTGTTCGTTCAACCGCTCGTCGCCACCGATTCCCGCCGTCGATGAGATCCGACTGAGCGGCGGTCCGCGCGATCCGAGCCACGTGATCTTGATGACCGTCGGACACAACGACCACCCGCTGTGGTTCAGGGCCGACTTCGAGACGGTGATGCTCAGCGCTCGGTCGCTCGGATACCGGCGGGTCGCCTGGATCCTGTATCGCGACGATCCGTACCCGGGTCTGTCGAGCCTCGGACGTGAACTCTTCGCTCGCTACGCCGGCATGAACGCGATCATGCGCGACGAAGCCGCGTCGGGACGATGGCCCGAGCTGGTACTGATCGACTACGACGGGTTCACACAGCCCCATCCCGAGTGGTTCATCAGCGACGGCATCCACCTTCGACCCGAGGGAGCCGACCCGCTTGCGAACTGGTTTGCTCACGCGATGCTGTACTCGTCGACGCCCGCCCTCCGGGTCGACTGACGCGCAGCCGCCGAAGGGGCCCGAGCGGGTCTGAACGGTTCTCCGCTCGATTCGTGGCGAATGCCGCAACCGGCCGAACGGAGAACAGATCGAGGGTCAGCCGAGCGGGCCGAGGACACGGTCGAGGTAGGGATTGGCGAAGGTGCCACCCGGATCGAGCGCCGCCCGCCGCTCCTGGAAGGTCTCCCACTCGGGATACCGCTCGGCGAGGGTCGGTGCCGACTGGAAGTGGAGCTTGCCCCAGTGGGGGCGGCCGCCGTAGTCGTTCATGATCGCCTCGACGCCTTGGAAGTACGCCTCGTGCGGCACGCCGACATACTGGTGCACCGCGATCCACCCCGAAGTGCGACCGAAGCCAGTCGACAGCGGGATGTCGTCGGGTGCCGACACTCGCACCTCGATCGGGAACAACGGCTTCACCGGCAGACGCCGCACGAGCGAGCCGATCCGCTCGACCGCTTCGGGTACGGCGTCGAGCTCGATGCCGTACTCCATCTCGAGGAACTTCACCTTCCGCGGGCTACAGAAGATCTTGTCGCTTCGATCGATCAGCTCGCGCTCGGCGGCGGCTGACGTGACGAGCTTGGCCACGCGAGGAGCGAGCGACGGGAAGCGACGACCAGTACGACACACCAGTCCGAACGCGAGGTTCTCGCCGATCCACTTGTCACGGATGTACGCCGCCCGTGGCTGTGGTTCGGCGGTTTGCTCGGTGCGGGTGTTGCGTTTCACCTGCACCCGGCGGGCACCAGGCATCCAGTAGAACTCGACGTGATCGGCCGAATGCATCACGCTGCGGAAGTCGTCGAGCACGTCGGCGAGCGGCTCGATCGTTTCGACCGCGTGCAGGTTGAACGCCGGCACGCAGCGCAGGGTGACCTCGGTGACGACGCCGAGTGCGCCCAGCCCGACTCTGGCGACGCGCAGGAGATCGGGGTCGTGCTCCTCGTCGCAGCGCACGACCGTGCCGTCGCCGGTGACGAACTCCATGCCGACGATGCGGGTCGCCAGGTTGCCCTGCGCGGCACCGGTGCCGTGGGTGGCCGTGGAGGTGGCTCCCGCGATCGACTGGCGATCGATGTCGCCGAGGTTCGGCATGGCGAGGCCACGCTCGGCGAGCTGTGCGTTGAGCTCGTGCAGTCGGATGCCGGCCTGCACCGTGATGTCGCAGCCATCGGGTCCGGCGACGTCGATGATCTGATTCATCGCGTCGAGCGAGAGCAGCCGGCCGTCGGTCATGGCGGTGTCGGTGAACGAGTGTCCGGCGCCGATCACCTTCACGCGCTCACCGGCGTGCACTGCGTTGTGCACGATCCGGACAACGTCGTCGGTGTTCGTCGGCTGATGCACCGACGCCGGAACACAGCGCTGATTCCCCGCCCAGTTCTTCGTCGGTACTCCCACGCCGCGCGACCGTAGTCAGACGAGCGCGCACTGCGCTTGCCCGGAAACCCCCGGTTTACAGACGACACAGATGTGCCGGGTATGTCTCTGACTCAGGTGAGCGAACCGAGGGCGTCGACGGCCGCCTCGAGTTCGGCGGTCGTGGTGGTGCAGTGGACCGACAGGCGCAGCATCGCGTCGACCCCCTGCGCGGCGTGATCGAGCAGCGCAGAGGTGTCGTGGGTGGTCGTGGAGCTGATGCCACGGGCCGCCAGCCCGGCACGCAGTTCGTCGGGCGATGCCTTCGGATGCGTACACGTGACGATGCCGGCCTTGGCGATGCCTTGGTCGTGCACGGTGAGACCGGTGTCGGTGAGACGACGTCGCAGATCGGTCGCCCGCTGGGCGATGGTCGCCTGGATCCGGTCGACACCGAGCTCGAGCGCCACGTCGACGGCTGCACCGAGACCGAGCCAGCCGGCCACCGACGACTCCCAGTACTCGTATCGCACCGCACCCGGCTTCGGCGTAGCCCCACCTTCCAGCGTCCACTCGAAGCCATGATGATCCGGCTGCGACACGGTGCAGCGGTCATACATCCCCGGGTGCACCCAGAGGAACCCGGTGCCGCGCGGACCGCGAAGAAACTTGCGGCCGGTCGCAGCGAGGAAATCACAACCGATCGCCTCGACGTCGACGGTGAGTTGACCGACCGCCTGGCATGCATCGAGGAGGAACGGCACGTCGGCTGCACGGGTGAGTGCGCCCACACCTGCGGCCGGGTTGACCAGGCCGCCGCTCGTGGGCACCCAAGCAAGCGACACCAGCGACACCTCGCTGGGCTCGGCGAGCGCTTCCTCGAGCGCAACCAGATCGATCTGCCCGAAGCGGTCGCTCGGCACCACCTCGATGTCGACGCCGTACACCTCCTTCGCTCGCAGAAACGCAACGAGGTTCGCGCCGTAGTCGTGCTGATGGGTGAGGATCCGTTGGCCCGACCGCATCGGGATCGACCAGAACGCCGCGTTCCACCCAGCGGTCGCGTGCTCGACGCGAGCGATGTCACAGCGTTCTCCACCGACGAGTCGCGCCAGCGAGGCGTCGACGGCTTCGACCTGATCCGCTGCCTCAGCGGCGGCACCGTAGCCACCGATCTCGGCCTCGCGCCGGAGGTGCGCGATCTGCACATCGAGCACCCGCTGGTCGGGCAGCGATGACCCGGCATGACCCAAGTGGATCTGGTCGGTTTGGCACCCCGGCGTGGTCGCCCGGATCTGCTCGATCTCGTCGTCGGTGAACGGCGTCGCCATCCGCACAGTCTGGCGGCACCGTGCGCCGAGAACGCCCACTTGATCCAGACCTGTCTTCACTTGTATGGTACTTGTATGTTTTTGGTCGTCGTCGGAGTCGCTGCGCTCTTCACGTCGATCCTGAGCGCCATCGCCGGACTCGGTGGCGGAGTGGTCCTGCTCATGGTGATCGCCCAGTTCGTCGCCCCGACCGTGGCCATCCCGATCCAGGGCGCGATCCAGCTCGCCTCGAACTCGTCGCGGGCCTGGTTCCTGCGCAGCGACGTGGCTTGGGGTCCGGTCGGCTGGTCGTCGATCCTCCTGCTCCCGGCGAGCCTGCTCGGCGTCGCCATCGCCACCTCGCTCCCCGAGGACGCGATCCGCATCGTGCTCGCCGTGTTCGTCCTCGTGTTGGCATGGCGACCACAGCTACTCAGGTGGCGCGGCGGACAGGAGCTGCCGGCTCCTGCACTCGTCGCGGTCGGTGGGGCGTCGGGCCTCATCAACACCACGGTCGGAGCGAGCGGGCCGGTCACCTCACCATTCTTCAAGGCGGCGACAGCGACCCACGTGGCGTTCGTCGCCACGGCGGCTGTCACTCAGGTGTTGGCCCACGTGTCGAAACTGATCGCGTTCACCGCCGACGGCTGGAGCGCACGAGACCACCTCGGCGTCATCGCCATCGGCGTGGTCGGAGTGATCATCGGTAGCCGCATCGGCACCCGACTGATGGGCCGCTTCAGCGAGGAACGTCTGAATCAGCTCTTCATGATCGTCCTCACCGTCCTGGCCGTACGCCTGCTCCTCGCCACACTCCTCTGACCGTTCTCGTGTCGAAGCCCGCGCCTCACACACGCACTCGTGCACGAGAACGGTGGGGCGGTCGGTTCAGCGGAGCCAGTTGTTCGGGATGGCGCGCTCGCACCATCTGCCGAATCGCTTCCAGAACAACCCCATCAGGCGGTGCCACGCACCGACCGCCCGGCCCGCACGCACATCGGTGTCGAGCCGGAGGTGGAGACGGGTTGAGCTCTCGCCAAGCTCGTCGAGCCAGAACTGGAGCCGCACCGGCCGGAACAGTGCGTGGCTGACCGCGTAGCTGCCGTAGGTGTACTGGAGGTCCCGGTACTCCTGGTCACGAATCTCGCCGAGCACACCGGCGAAACACATGAGCGGACCGACGTGGGAGTTGAAGACGCCCTCCTGGAACCCGGTCTCGCCGATTGGGTTCGTGAGGAACTCGACGCGGAACGGTGGAATCTGGCCATCGGTGAACGTGGCCGGATCGCACAACCACGTCCACACCTCCCCACGAGGTCGATCGATCGTCCAGGTGTGCTCGTACACGTCGCGCACGAACCCAGCTGGTGGACTCGTCGGCGACGGCGTGATGGTGAGCAGCGGCCCCTCACGGCGGGCGGGGTTCGATTCAGAGGTCGTCGTCTCAGAGTCGGCCATGGCGAGAGTGTCCCGCGCCCCACGCGGTCGCGCACGACCCTGCGGCCCTCGCGTTCTCGTGTCGAAGTGCGCCGCTCACGCACGCCGTTGTGCACGAGAGCGAATGGGAGGGTGGCATCAGAGTGCTTCGAGGAGAGCGTTCTCGACGACTTCGGTCAGCGCCGGATGGATGTAGAACACCTTCTCGGCCACGTCGACCGCCGGGGTGTCGAGCTCCATCGCCTGGATGATCGGCTGGACCAGGTTCGCCGCCTGCGGGCCGATGATGTGGGCACCGATGATCATGCCGGTCTCGGAGTTGACGATGACCTTGGCGAACGACGTCTCGTCGACGAGCGCCCAGCCGTACGCGGTGCCGCCGTAGTCACGCCGTCCGACCTTGTGCGGGATGCCCTGCTCGATCGCCTGCTCCTCGGTGAGCCCGACGCGAGCGATCTGGGGGTTGGAGAACACCGCCGACGGCACCGCCTTGTAGCTCTGTCGACGAGGAACGAAACCGGGCTCGTCGGAGTGGGCGATGTTCCAGAACGCCACCTTCGCCTCGGCATTGGCCAGGTGCTTGAGCTGGTAGCTGTTGGCGATGTCGCCGACGGCCCACACACCGGGGACGCTGGTCGCCATCGTGTCGTCGACCTTGACCGTGCCGTGGTGGTGACACTCGAGTCCACCTTGCTCGACGTCGAGGAGGTCACTGTTGGGCTCACGCCCCGTGGCCACGAGGATCTGATCGAACACGAGTGTCTCTCCAGCCAGGTCGACCTCGACCTCGCCGTTCGCGTTGCGCCGCACTTCGGTCGGGACGTGTCCGAACCGCACCTCGACACGCTCGCTGAACACCTCGGTGAAGCGGTCGCTGATCTCACGATCGAACCCTCGAAGGAGTCCATCGGAGCGGTTGATCATCGTCACCGTCGACCCGAGCCCGGAGAACACGTGACCCATCTCGACGGCGATGAAGCCGCCGCCGATGATGCCCAGCCGTGCCGGAAGCGACGAAAGTCGCATGATCGTGTCGGAGGTGTGGAAGCCCGTCGTGGCGAGGCCGGGGATCGGCGGAGTGACCGGGCGGGCGCCGGCGGCGAGCAGCACCTTGGGCGCCGCGATGCGAACGGGCTCAGACCCGTCGTTCATCGCCACCTCGAGCTCCTTGTCGCCGACGAAGCACGCCGTGCCCTCATAGAGGGTGACGTTCGGCGACCCGTTCGCGCGGTAATCGCGACCCGAGTCCGAGATCGCGTCGATCCGGCCGAACACACGGTCACGAATCGCACCGAAGTCGGCCCCATTGAACTGGGTGTCGATGTTCAACTTCGCCCCGTTGCGCGCATCGAGTGCCTTGTCGGCGGGAAGGACGAACATCTTCGACGGGATGCACCCCACGTTCAGGCAGGTGCCGCCGTACACCCCGCGCTCGACGATGGCGATGTTCCAGTCGGCGAGGTACTCGGGAATCGAGTTCCCCGAGCCGGAGCCGACGATGATCAGATCGAACTGTTCGGTCACGACTGCCATCCAACCACGATCGGTCACGGGTTCTTCCCCCGTGCGCGAACGGTTGCTGATCAGCCGATCGCGAGTGCGGCCATACCTGCACGACGCCGGCGACGCTCTGCGCACCGATCTGGCGCGGGGTCAGCGCATCGCCGAACCAGACCCGACCGACCAGCACACTGATCGCCGGGAACACCGACGCTGCGATGACCGTGCTGATCGTGGCGACGATCGGCGCGCAGACCGTCGCCGTCGAGCGCTCGAGACCACCGAGGTCGCCCCACATCCCGATGCCCATGCCGACACCCGAGGCGAGGCCGAGGCCCAGGTCGACCCACGCGAATGTCGACGGCACGACGAGCACGGCGGCGAGCGAGGTGACGATCGCGACCGCCTACATCGACACCCCGGCGACGAGCGCACCGCTCATGTGAACGATGCGACGAGCGAACAGGTCGGCGAAGCCGATGGCGCACGCCGTCAGTACCCCCCACACGATCCCCATCGCCGCGGACGCTACCGAGTCGTGACCGCCATCCGAGGTGGCGACTCGGGCAGCACCGGTACCCGGCTCGGCCGATCATCTGGCAGGCTGTCGACGTGCTCGATCGCCCCGGCCATCCACGACGCACCGGCGACGGATTCATGCGCTGCGGCGACGGCCACGTCCGCTGGGGCATCTTCGGCGCCGCAGGGGCGGTCTTCGTCATTCGCGAAGACGACGAGTTGCGGGTACTGCTCCAGAAGCGATCCGCGATGGCCCACGAAGGCGGCACCTGGTCATGCTGCGGCGGAGCGCTCGACGAGGGCGAGGCTCCCTACGACGGTGCCCTGCGCGAGGCCTCGGAAGAGGTGGGTGCGATCCCCGAGATCGTGTCGGTGGTGGGCGAGTACGTGTTCCGTCCGTCGGCCGACTGGGCGTACACCACCGTGGTGGTCGAGGTCGTCCATCGGTTCGGCTCGTCGATCAACTTCGAGACCGATGATGTCGGCTGGTTCACCCCCGACGAAGTGAGCGCGCTCCCCCTCCACGCCGGCTTCGCCGCCGCCTGGCCCCACCTCCGCGACATCATCGAACCCCCCGCCGACTCCGACTCCTGACGAGTCCGCCCGCTCCGATGAGATCCGTCTTCGGACGGGGCTGTCACCTCCCATCGGAGGGACTGGGTCAGCCGGGTCAGATGCTGGCGGGGGCGTCGAGGGCGTTGGCGCCCAGGCCGACCAGATGGGTGTGATCGTTGTAGCGAGCGAGCCGCCACTCGGCGCCTGAGCCGGTGCCGGAGACGATCCATTCGCTCACCGAGGTGTTCTGCGGGCTCACGGCCGGCGGCACCTTCAGGCGGGTCTCGCCCGGCCACCGGACCGCAGCGGTCACCATGATCACCCCGCCATGGCACACGACCCACACGGTCTGTCCGGTGTGCTCGGCGACGACCCGGTCGAGGGCACCGTTCACGCGGCGAGCGAACTCCTCACCCGACTCGCCGCCCGGCGACAGCGGGTTCTCCCAGTCGGACCACGGCGCGATGCCGTACTTGTCGGTGTACTCGGCGATCGTGAGCCCCTCAGCCTCACCCGAGGTCCGCTCGATCAAGTCGTCGTGCTGCTGCGGCTCCATGCCGTGCGGTTCGGCCACGATCTGGGCGGTGTGCACGGCGCGCCGCATGGTCGACACGAGGATGGCGTCGGGCGCAAGGTCGGCGTCGGGCGCGAGCCGGTTGCGGAGCGCCTCGGCCTGGGCCACACCGTGGTCGGTCAAACCGCCGCAGGTGTCGATGCCCGACAGCCAGCCGCCGGCGTTCGACGCCGACTCCCCGTGCCGGATGAGGACGATGCGAGTCGGTGTCACGTCGGGGGTCACCCTCCGAGTCTCCCACCTGTCAGTGCGGTGGCGGGAATCCGCTCGAAACGGGCAGGCCGGCGTCCGTAGGCTCGACCCATGAGGACGATCACCGTCGACGGTGCGTGTCATCACGACTGTCCCGACTCGTGCGGTTGGACCGCCACGGTCGACAACTCGGGCCCTGCGCCGGTCGCCGTCAAGCTCCGCGGCAACCCCCACCACCCGTTCTCGAAGGGCGAGCTCTGCCCGAAGGTCAACCGCTTCCTCGACCGGGTCTATGCACCCGACCGCATCCTCCATCCCCTTCGTCGGGTCGGGCCGAAGGGGTCGGGTGACTTCGAGCAGATCTCGTGGGACGACGCACTCACCGAGATCGGTTCACGCCTGAACACTGTCATCGACGAGCACGGCCCGTCGGCGATCCTGCCGTTCTCCGACGCCGGCAACCAGAGCCTGCTCTCGATGTTCGCCGCAGGCGGGCGCCTCTGGTCGCACCTCGGCACCACCGAGGTCACCGGGTCGGTGTGTGGTGCCGTCGCCGGTGCAGGTACTGCGTCGACGAACGGCACCGGCGCCAGCTTGGAGGCGACCGACATGGTCCATTCGAAGCTCATCGTGCTGTGGGGAACCAACACCAGGCTGACCAACCGCCACCTCTGGCCGTTCATCGAAACCGCTCGGGCCAACGGCGCCCGAATCGTCGTGATCGACCCGATCCAGACCCTCACCGCCGAGGCGGTCGACCTGGCGCGCGGCGACCGCTTCATCCAACCGCTCCCCGGCACCGACGTGGCGATGATGCTCGCAATGATCCACGTGATCATCCGTGACGACCTCGTCGATCACGACTGGGTCGAGCGGTACACCGTCGGCTTCGACGAGCTCGCCGCCGAGGCCGCCGGCTGGACACCCGAGCGGGCTGGCGCCGAGTGCGGCATCGACGCTGACGTCATCGAGGACCTGGCCCGCGACATCGCCACCACGCGGCCCACGGCATTACGCACCCTGATCGGTGCCGAGCATCACGAGCACGGTGCGATGTTCTTCCGTACCCTCGCCTGCCTGCCTGCGCTCACCGGATCGTGGCGAGATCTCGGCGGCGGCTTCTCGCGAAGCGTCGGCCACTGGACGGAGAGCCAGATCGACTGGGGATCGTTTCGCCTCCCCAGCCCGAAGCCTCGACGCCGGGTGAACATGAACCGACTCGGCGAGGTGTTGCTCGGCAGCCACCTCGGTGAGCCGCTCGCTCCGCCGATCCACGCCCTCGTCGTGTGGAATGTCAACCCGACGGTGACGATTCCGAACGCCGATGCGATTGTCTCCGGCCTCGAACGCCACGACCTGTTCACAGTCGTGCACGAGCAGTTCATGACCGACACGGCCCGTTACGCCGACATCGTGCTGCCAGCCACCACGCAGCTCGAGGCCGACGACGTCGTGTTCCCGTGGGGCCACCTGTGGGTCAACTACAACCGGGCGGCGATCGAGCCCCTCGGCGAGTCGTGCAACAACACCGAGTTGTTCCGCCGCATCGCCAGCGCGATGGATCTCACCGAGCCGGCCCTGTTCGACGAAGACGAGACGCTGATGCGTGCTGCCTTGCCCACCATCGATCTCGACCATCTCCGCACCGAACGGTGGATCGAGACCCCGCTGTACCCCGCCGACCGCCTGCCGTTCGGCGATCCCGCTGGCGCGACGCCGATCCCGACATCGACGGGCAAGGTCGAACTCGCCTCCGACACGCTCGAACAGCAGGGTCACCCCCGCGTGCCCAGGTACCGCCGTCCCAGTGAGCGGCCATCGAGCGACCACGAGTTCACGCTGCTCACGCCCAAACAGCACGCCCGCTTCCTGAACTCGGGCTACTCGCACCTCCCCAAACACGGCCCGGCCGAGGGTGGCCCATACGTCGAACTCGACCCCTCCGACGCTGATCGTCTCGGCCTGACCGCAGGTGACCGCGCGACGGTGACCAACGGCCGCGGGCAGCTCGAGCTCGACGTCGTGGTGAGCGAGCGGCTCCGACCCGGAGTGGTCGCCGTCCCGTTCGGCTGGTGGCGCCGGGATCACGCCGACGGCGGGGTCGCCAACTCGCTCACGAGCGACACCCTCACCGACTGGGGCGGCGGCGTGGCGTACTCCGACACCGTCGTCACGGTGACGCCCGCCTGAGCTGACCTGGCGGTTGTCCCGCTTCGGTGTCGGACACTCCTCGGACGCTCCGCTTCCTGCGGTGTGTCAGACACCTGTGCTGTTCGCGCACGGACGGCATCGTTACGCTGGCGAGCATGTCGGGGGAGCTGATCTACGCATTCCGGGTGATGCGGCTTCCCCTCCTCGACGCTGGCGGCGTCACGATCGGACGTATCGACGACCTCGTCGCCATCCCGGGCCGACCCGCTCAGCGCGGAGCTCCCGCCGTCGCCCCGCGCATCGTCGGGTTCGTCGCGACCAGCCAGCGGCGGCGCATCTTCGTGTCGGCCAATCGGATCGGCAAGCTCGACAGCGACGGCGTCCACCTGCGCAGCTGGGACGTCGACCTCAACCCGTTCAAGGCTCGCCCCGGTGAGGTACTGATCGGTGCCGAACTGATCGACCGACGGATCGGCTCCGAAACGGTCAGCGACATCGGACTCCGCAAGGTCGTCGAGGAACGCACCACCACGTGGCAGATCGAACAGGTCCGGCTGTCACGCCGGACCGGACTCGGACGACGCACCACCCATCGACTCGTCGACGCGATCGAGGTCCCCCAGCTGTTCGACCAGCCGACCGAGATGGAAGCCGAGGCGGCCCGCCTGCGCGACTTCCACCCTGCCGAAGTGGCCGCCGTCGTCCGCAACCTGCCCGATGCGCAGCGTCGTCAGCTCGCCGAGGCGATGGACGACGAGCGACTCGCCGACGTGCTCGAAGAACTCCCCGAAGAAGAGCAGGTCCGCATCGTCGAAGGCCTCGACCGCGAGCGACTCGTCGGCGTGTTCGACGAGATGGAGTACGACGACTTGGCCGACCTCCTCGGCGAGATGACCAAGGTTCAGCAGGAGGCGATGCTCGACGTGATGGACGACGAGGACGAGGCCGTCGTCCGTCGCCTGCTGTCATACGAGGAGGGCACCGCAGGCGGCATGATGACGCCAGAGGTCATCATCCTCGGGCCCACCGCCACCGTTGCCGAGGCCCTGGCCCAGATCCGCAACCCCGACTGGGTCGCTTCGATCGCCACACAGGTCTTCGTCACCCAGCCACCCTTCAAGTCGCCGACCGGCAAGTTCCTCGGCATGGTCCACATGCAGCAGTTGCTGCGCGAGCCACCCTCGATGGAACTCCGCCAGCTGGTGTCCGACGACCCGACGGTCACCCCCGACACCTCCGACCGAGGAGTGACCGAGCTACTCGCTCGCTACGACATGCTCGCCGTGGCCGTGTGCGATGCTGCGGGTCGACTGCTCGGCGCCGTCACGATCGACGACGTCGTCGACCGCATGCTCGGCACCGACTGGCGCAAGCGTCGCGTCGCCACGCGATCGACGGCGGGCAGGTGAGGTATTGACATGAAGCGGGCATCCGACCTCACCGCGCCGCGCCGACGCTCGATCGGCCTCCAGGTCGACCGTGACGCTTTCGGCACCTTCGCCGAGTCGATCGCGGCGTTCATCGGCACCGCCCGCTTCCTCGTGTACCAGACCGTGTTCATCACGGTCTGGATCGTCCACAACTCGCTCGCTCCCGACCGATTCGTGTTCGACCCGTGGTCGCGCGGCTTCACGCTGCTCACCCTCGTGCTCTCGATCCAGGCCGCATACGCAGCGCCCCTGATCCTGCTTGCGCAGAACCGTCAGGAACGTCGTGATCGAGCGAGCGCAGAGAACGATCGCCGAGTCGCCGAACGCACCCAGGACGACACCGAGTTCCTCGCCCGCGAGATCGCCAGCGTCAGGTTGTCACTGTCCGACATCGTCACCGGCGAGAACTTCGATGAGCAGGTCGACCGGGTGACCGAGGCCGTCGAGCAACTCGGCCGACGGATCGACAGCCTCAGCGAGCGGCTCGACGCCTTTGATACGTCACCCGATCGACCGGTTTGATCTCAACTGGGGTCAGACCCCAGTTGAGATGCGATGTGGCCGACGAGTTCGACCGTCGCCGCAGCGAAGTCATCGGGCTGCTCGATCGAGCCGAGGTGATCCATCGGCACCTCGAGCGTCGTCGCCCCGACCGCACGAGCGAGCGAGCGCTGCTTGCGCGGCTTCACGAGCCGATCGCGGGTGGAGATGAGGCTGGCCGCAGGCACATCGAGTGACGATGCCCAGGGTCGAGCATCGTGACGCGACAGGGCCTTGCCCGCCTCGACGATGACACGCGGGTCGTTCCGGTTGGTCTCGGCTGCCAGCCAGTCGCGGTACGGCGCGAGCGGCGACTCGTCGGGCACCATTCGTGCGACACCCTTCCGCAGGACGTGTGGCTGAACCCATGATCGGATCGCCGTGCCGAACAACGGCACGAACCGCCATGCGATTCGCTCGCGCCACGTGGCCCGCCATTCGAGCGCCGTCGCCTGCAGCACGATGCCGGCGACGAGGTCGGGATGCCGGCGAGCGAGGTGCATGGTGATGGGGCCGCCCATCGAGTAGCCGACGGCGATCACGGGAGGCAGCTCGAGTGCCCGGCACAACGCGGCGGCATCGTCTGCGACGTCTTCGAGCTCGTAGCGCTCGAACGTACGAAGGCCTCGGCCGTGACCACGATGATCGAGTCCGACGAACGAGCACACCTGGGCGAGCTGCTCGTAAGCGGCGATGAACTGGAGATCGACCGAGGCGGTCCAACCGTGGAGGAGGAGCACGGTCGGCGCGTTCGGATCGGGGTGGACGTGCCGACGGATGAACACCTCGCCGCGCCCCTCGAGGCAAACGATCGAGCCCTCGGGAAGCTGGGGCGGGAAGAGTGACGACTCAGACACTCGGCGTTCCGGTCCGACTCGGCACCCCGGTGAAGCTCTGGAGTCGCACGCCGAGTCGCTGCACGGTGCGGAGCAGCTCGACGGTGTCGAGGTCGTCGTCGCCGGCGATCACGACGCCTGGCCGAAGCGAACCCAAACGTGCCGCTTCGACGAACGCACCGGCCGTGGCCGCAGCAGCGGTACCGACGAGTTCGGCGATGCCGGCGATGACCGAGTGGCGACCACCTGACTCGTCGCTCCCCCGCAACTCGACGCGCACGGCGCCCACGCCCCCCTCGCTGTGCGGTGGGCGGAGCATTGGCAGTCGCGAGGTGAACCGGTCGCGACGGTTGGCCGACATACGCGCCGTGATCCGCTCGGCGGTGGGAAACACCCGACGCAGCAGGAGCGGGCCCGGCACCTCGGCGCGGTAACAGTCGTAGGCACCGACCGGCTCGGGGAACCAGATGAGCTCGCGGCCGGTGCCGGCGCTGCTGAGGCGTTCGGTGCCGCCGACGATGGTGACCGAACTCCGCGCGAGAGCGCGATGGTGCTGGCGAGCGCAGGCGGGTCCGGCAGTGCCGTGGATCCCCACGTGTACCTCGTCGACGTGAGCGAACTCGCGGGCGAGCAGCCGCGCCAGGAGCCCTGAGAGTCCGGGCGACATACCCGCTCCGATCACCAGCGGAACACCGGCTCGCTCGGCGGCATGGTCGAGCGAGAGCAACGCTCGGACATCGTCGACCTGATCGCCGATCGACACCACGGCGACACCCCGGGCAATGAGCGCAGCAGCGTCGCGGACGTGCGGGCCGGGATGGGCCAGCACGACGACACCCACCCCGTCGAACATGGTCGAGGTGGCGATGTCGTGGCGCCGAGTGTCGACGCTGACGACCGGCGCATCGCCGACGACCAGACCGAGGCGCCGACGCAGGCGGCTGCCGACCACACCGTCGCCGATGATCGCGACACCGTCGGGCCGGTCGGTGGGAACGAAATGCTCAGGCATCTGCGGGCTCCGGGTCGGGCAGTTCGAGCGGGCGCCAGCCGCCGTGCTGGCGGGGTGCCCCGGTGACGCCACCGACGCGGAGCCCGGTCGCGAAGAGCACACCGAGGAACAGGGCTGAGAACGCCCGGCGGAGGAACTTCACCCTCGACTCCCTTCTCCGGCTCGGCCGGCAGGTTCAGACCCGCCGAAAACGACAACGACGCCCCGAGGGGCGTCGAGTGGTGGGGCTAACAAGAATCGAACTTGTGACCTCATCGTTATCAGCGATGCGCTCTAACCGACTGAGCTATAGCCCCAGGGGCGGTTGAGACTAGCGGGAGGGCCGTGCGTTCGCACCCGTGTCGTCGACCACGGCTTCGCGAACCATGGACCCCGACGCGTCGTGGACCGTTGCGGGCACCTCGGGCTCCGGGCGGCGGACCACGAAGCGGCGAAGCGGCGACGTCCGGGTTTCGATGACCTCTTCTTCGAGCACGGTGAAACGGACCCCGCCGACCAGGTCGGTGATGAGGTTGAAGAGTGTCGCGAGCAGCACGGCGAAGCCCGTCAGGCCGATGACGCCGAAGAGACCGGTGATCCAGGCGGCGTGGTAGATCTCGCCGCCGTTGAACTCGAAGCTCTCCCAGCCGAACGACTCGAAGAACCGCTCGACGTTGTCGACCGTGCCGGTGGCGTGTGCGACGTTCCACAGCAGCACACCCGAGGTGAGCAGCGTGATGTAGAGCACCAGATTGGCGACGATCGCGATCTTGAAGACGCTCCACGGATCGACGTGCCGGACGACGCGGGTGACCTTGCGAACCCGGGGCTTCCGGCCCAGCACTCGCGGCACGCGGGCAGGAATGGGGACCGGAGCGGGGTCGTAGTCGATGGCACGACGAGGCCGACGCCGAGCGGCCGTTGTTTCGTCTTGCGGCGCCATCTCGACCTGGGGGCCGTCGATGTCGGCGCGCCGCAGCTCCTCGAGGATCTCTTCGGCGACCTCGTCGTCGGCCAATTCCTCGTCGTCGGTGCGCGGCTCGACGAACGAATCGGCCGGATCGGGGGCGACTGGGTCGACGGCCGCAACCGCATCGTCGATCAGTTCATCGTCGGGGGTCGCCGGGACGATCTCGGGCATCTCGTACCCGTCGGCGGCCTCGGCGGACGGGTCGACGACCTCGTCGAGGTCGTCATCGTCGCACGAGTCATCGAGATCGTCGCCGGTGGTATCGCCGGATTCGACGTCGTCGCCGTCGACCAGATCATCGATGTCGGCCAGACCAGCAGCATCGATGGTCTCGGTCTCACCGGTGGGGTCTCGGTCGAGGTGATCGGCGTCGGTGCGGTCGTCACCATTCGGGGGCTGCAGCTCTCCGGTGTTGTCACCGTCGTCGTTGGGAGCATTGCCATGGTCGCGGGACCCGGCGGAGCGGCGAACGGGCACGCTGTCGTCGGCCTCATCGAGGGCATCGTCGAGTGCCTCGTCGAAGTCGGCGTCGTCGAAGATCTCGTCGAGCGCGTCGGCGACCGAGTCGCCTGCCAGGTCGCGCTCGGTCTTGCTCACCACGCCGAGTGTAAATCACCACCCGACCCTCTGTGCCGTCATGATTGTGTCAACCGAGAATGCCCCAACGTCGGGGAAGGGGATCTGTCGTTCCGGCGCCCACTAGCCTCGGACGCCGCTGCTCGGGACCGGCTCGCGTATCTTCGCCTTCCGAAGGCGGCCGGCACGTCGATCCGAGTCGTGTTCAACGAGCACTTCTCCGACGACGACACCTGCCCCTGGTCGTTCGATCCATCGATCTTCTGGCCGTCCGACATCCCCGCCCAGCTGACTCGCGCGGTGTACCTCGGGGCACCTGACGAGCTGCGGGCGTACCGGTACCTCGAGGGGCATTGGTCGCTCGACACGCTGCTGAACGCCTTCGAACCCACCGATGTGGCGTGCCTCCTTCGAGAACCCCGCGCCCGGCTGCTCTCACACTATTCGTTTTGGCGGAGCTGGAACGACGAGATGTTCGAGCGTTGGGCGCCTTATGAGGCACCCCACGCCGCTCAGCTCCCACTGTCGGAGTTTCTGGCCGAACCTTCGGTCGCACACCAGACCGACAACATGCTGTGTCGACTTCTGCTCACGCCTCACGAAGCGATCGATCCGTCGACTCACATCGATCCGGCAGATCACGATGAGCTGGCCCGGCTCGCGGCAGAGCGGCTCGATGCTCTGGGTCACGTCGATCTGGTGGAGCGGGGTCCCGAGATGCGGGCTGCGCTCGGTCGCTGGGCTGAGATCGAGATCCCAGAGCACCGGAGCAATGTCACCGACCTCACGGCCGGTCCACCGATCGACCTGAGCGATCTGGCCAGTGCTTCCACGCTCGAGCTCCTTCACACCCGTACCGAGATCGACCGGCGACTCTGGGATCACGTGGCCAACAGGTATGGGTGGGATGCACTTCACTGCGAACGAGCACGCTCGACAGCCTTTGCATCCAGCGTGGCCCGCATCGGCGCCTCCCTCGCCGATCGGACCGAGGCGGAGCTGGCGCGCGTCAGCAACGAGCTCCACGACTTCGAGACCGCTCGGCTCGTGCGCATCGCGACGCCACTCTGGTCGGCGAAGGCCACGGCCTCAGCCGCAGTTCGGCGGTTGGCCTCGTCGAGGCGCTGATCGACGACCGCGACGCCCTGGCCACGGTTCAGGGTGCATTCGTCGATCGGGCCGTGGCCTCGACCCCGTCGACTGAAACGACCACCGTCACCTCGTGCGCGCCGGGCCCGCGTCGCCACGACACGACGACCCCGCCGTTCTGAGCTGCCAGGTCGATCGCCGCTGACCGGCCGCCGTCGATCGATGCGAGCGCAGCGGCGTCGGCTGCCGTCTGTGCACGCGCAGCCGCTCGAGTCGCCTCCCCGAGTTGGACCAGCGCGCCGACGATGACGACCATCACCACCATTGCGGCGGCCACGACGACCAGCGCGGCCTGACCCGCATCACGACGTCGATTCGACTCGACCATGTCTCCCCTCCGAACCAGCGTCGGATCGATACCGAGCCCGGTCGGGCCGATCGGGAGACAGCGCTCCGATGAGAGACCTCGACGGAGGTCTGACCCCGGTGAGATCAGTCGTCGGCGGAGAGGATGGGGGCGACCGACGACACCGAGTCGCCGTCGTCCATGTTCATCACCTTCACACCGGTCGCATCGCGACCCTGCGAGGAGATGTCGCGCACCGCCATACGGATGGTGACGCCATTGTTCGACATGGCGACGATCTCGTCGTCGAGGCCGACCATGAAGGCGGCGACGACCGAACCCTTCTTACCGGTCATCTTCATGCCCTTCACGCCCTGGCCGCCACGGCCCTGGACGTTGAACTTGTCGAGCTGGGTCCGCTTGCCGTAGCCAGCCTCGGTGACGATCAGGATCGCTGCGTCGTCACGGGCCACGTCGACCGACACGACCGCATCGTCGGCGTTCTTCAGCTTCATGCCTCGCACGCCGCCGGCCGCACGGCCCATGGCGCGGACGTCGTCTTCGCTGAAGCGGATGGTCATGCCGCCTCGCGACACCATGAAGATGTCGTCGTCGCCCGCGGTTTCGATGACCTTGACCAGCTCGTCTCCGTCTTTCAGGTTGATGGCGATGAGGCCGTCGCGTCGGCTCTTGTCGTACTCGGTGAAGGTGGTCTTCTTGACGGTGCCGTTCTTGGTGGCGAAGAACAGATAGCGGTCGCCGGCGAACTCGCGGGTGTCGATGATCGCCTGGATGCGCTCGTCGGTGTCGAGCGGTAGGAGGTTGACGATCGGCATGCCCTTCGCCGTGCGCTCACGCTCGGGGATGTCGAGCGCACGTAGGCGATACACCTTGCCCTTGTTCGAGAAGAACAGGAGGTGAGCATGTGCCGACGTGAAGATGACGTGGCGCACGATGTCGTCGGCCTTGAGCTTGCCGCCCGACACGCCGCGGCCGCCACGGGCCTGGGTCTTGAACGATGAGGCCGGCACGGCCTTGACGTACTGGGCGTTGGTCATGACGATGACCAACTCCTTGTCGTCGACGAGGTCTTCAATCGACATCTCACCGTCGTCGTAGGTGATCTGACAGACCCGCGGGGTGGCGAACTCTTCCTTGATCGCCGTGATCTCGTCCTTGATGACCGTGTTCAGACGCTCGGGGCGAGCGAGGATGTCTTGCAGATCCTCGATGGTCGCACGAATGTCGTCGAGCTCGGTCTCCAAGTCGATGCGTGACAGCCGGGTCAGCTGGCGGAGCTGCATCGAGAGAATGTCTTCGGCCTGCACCTCGGTGAACTCGAACGGCTCGGCCATGAGGCCCTCACGAGCGGCCGCGACGTCGTCGGACGCCCGGATGAGTGCGATGATCTCGTCGATGACATCGAGGGCCTTGATACGGCCCTCGAGGATGTGAGCGCGGCGCTCAGCCTTGTCGAGACGGAACTGCGAACGGCGGGTGATGACCTCGACCTGATGCTTGACGTAGGCGACGAGCGCATCACGCAGGTTGACCTGGCGGGGCACGCCGTCGACGAGCGCGACCATGTTGATCGAGTACGTCGTTTGCAGCTGGGTGAGCTTGAACAGGTTGTTGAGGACGACGTTGGCGTTGGCATCGCGCTTGAGCAGGACGCTCAGGTGGGTCTTGCCGTTCGACGACGAGTCGTTGATGTCGGCGATGCCGTCGAGGTCGCCGGCGTCGACGAGCTCTTGGATGCGGGCGGCGATCGACGAGCAGCTCGTTTGATACGGGAGCTCGGTGACGACGACCTCCATCCGCCCCTTCTTGTTCTCTTCGATCGTGGCGGTGGCACGCATCTTCACCGAGCCGCGGCCGGTGCGGTAGGCGTCGATGATGCCGGCTCGGCCGAGGATCGACGCGCCGGTGGGGAAGTCGGGACCCTTGACGAACTCCATGAGCGCATCGGAGTCGGCGTCGGGATGGTCGATGAGGTGGACGACCGCGTCGATGACCTCACCGAGGTTGTGCGGCGGGATGCGGGTGGCCATGCCGACGGCGATGCCCTCGGAACCGTTGACGAGCAAGTTCGGGAACCGTGCGGGCAGCACGACCGGCTGCTCGGTGGTGCCGTCGTAGTTCGGCACCATGTCGACGGTGTTCTCGTCGATGTCGGCGAGCAGCTGCATCGCCAGCGGATCGAGTCGACACTCGGTGTAGCGCGACGCAGCCGGACCGAAGTCGGGTGAGCCATAGTTGCCGTGGAAGTCGATGAGCGGGTGGCGCAGCGAGAACGGCTGAGCCATGCGGACCAGGGCGTCGTAGATGGCCGAGTCGCCGTGGGGGTGGAACCGGGCCATGGTGTCGCCGGTGACGCGGGCGCACTTGACGTGGGGTCGGTCGGGGCGGAACCCCTGCTCCTCCATGTCCCAGATGATCCGGCGGTGCACGGGCTTCAGTCCGTCACGCACGTCGGGCAGGGCGCGCGACATGATGACCGACATTGCGTACTCCAGGAACGAGGTCTCCATCTCGTCATGGAGCGGCCTCGGCTGCACCGGATCGTCGGGAGGCGTGGTGTCGTCAGTGGTGTCAGTCATTCGTCTCTCTCATCATCGTGCGTCCCCGCCGTTACCGCTGGTGTCTGACACCAGCTGTAACGCTTAGAAATCGAGGTTCTGCACGTCTCGTGCGTTGGTGGTGATGAAGTCGCGGCGGCTGGCGACGTCGTCGCCCATGAGCACGCTCATGACCTCATCGGCGAGGGCGGCCTCTTCGACCGTGACCTGCAGCAGCGTGCGGGTGGCTGCGTCCATCGTGGTCGCCTTGAGCTCTTCCCAGTCCATCTCGCCGAGGCCCTTCAGGCGGGCGAACTGCTTCTTGTGGTTGGGCCGCTCCTCGAGGAACGCGTTCTTCGCCACGTCGTCTTTGAGATAGATCTTCTCCTTGCCCACCTCGGTCGAATACAGCGGCGGCTGCGCGATGTACACGTAGCCGGCCTCGACCATCTCACGCATCTGGCGGAAGAAGAACGTGAGCAGCAGGGTGCGGATGTGGCTGCCGTCGACGTCGGCGTCGGCGAGCACGATCACCTTGTGGTAGCGGCACTTCTCGACGTCGAACTCGTCGCCGACACCCGCGCCGATGGCGGTGATGAGCGCCTGGATCTCGTTGTTCTTCAGCATCTTGTCGATGCGGGCGCGCTCGACGTTGAGGATCTTCCCGCGGATCGGCAGAATCGCCTGGGTTCGTGGGTCGCGGGCGTCGACCGCCGTACCACCTGCTGAATCGCCCTCGACGATGAACAGCTCGGACTCGCCGGCGTCGGACGACTGGCAGTCCTTCAACTTGTCGGGCATGCCCGCACCCGACAGTGCGGTCTTGCGCCGAATGGCGTTGCGGGCGTTCTTGGCCGCGGCACGTGCCTGGGCTGCGGCGATGCCCTTCTTGACCAGCTTGTTCGCCTCGGTCGGGTTCTCCTCGAGCCATTCCGCGAGGCGCTCGTTGGTCGCCTTCTGCACGAACGAACGCATCGACACATTGCCGAGCTTCGCCTTGGTCTGGCCCTCGAACTGCGGCTCGGTGAGCTTGACCGACACGATGGCCGTGAGGCCCTCGCGCACGTCGTCGCCGGTGAGGTTGGGGTCCTTCTCCTTGAGGAGGTTCTTCGCCCGGGCGTACTTGTTGAGCACCGAGGTGAGCGCCGAGCGGAAGCCCTCGACGTGCATGCCGCCCTCGATGGTGGAGATGCCGTTGGCGTAGCCGTGGATGCCCTCGTGGTAGCCGGTGTTCCACTGCATCGCGATGTCGAGCATCTGGCCCTCATCGTCTTCGTCTTCGAACGAGCAGACCTTGGAGAACAGCGGATCCTTCGTGGCGTTGAGGTGCTTCACGAAGTCGACGAGGCCGCCCTTGTACTGGTAGCGGACGTCTTGCTCTCGTCCCTCGCGTTGATCGATGAACTCGATGATCAGGCCCTTGTTGAGGAACGCCATCGTCTGGAGGCGCTCGAGCACGGTGCGGGCGACGAACTCGACGCCCTCGGCCTGGAAGATGGTGGGGTCGGGCCAGAATGTGACCGTGGTGCCCGTCGTACGACCGCGGCCCGGAGTGTCGCCGACGATCTTCATCTTGCCCTCGGGGCGGCCACCGTCGACGTAGGTCTGCTCGTGGCGCTTGCCGCCGCGGTCGATCTGGATGTGCAGCTTGGTCGACAGCGCGTTGACCACCGACACGCCCACGCCGTGGAGGCCACCCGACACCTTGTAGCCGCCTCCACCGAACTTGCCGCCAGCGTGGAGCACGGTGAGCACGACCTCGGCGGCCGACTTGCCCTTGTGCTCGCCCGACTTGAACGGATCGACCGGAATGCCACGACCGTTGTCTTCGACGGCACAACCGCCATCGGGGGTGAGGATCACCTTGATGGTGTCGCAGTGGCCCGCCATGGCCTCGTCGACCGAGTTGTCGACGACTTCCCAGATGAGGTGGTGCAGACCAGCGAGGCCGGTCGAACCGATGTACATACCCGGTCGCTTGCGAACCGGGTCGAGGCCTTCGAGGACGGTGATCGCGGCGGCGTCGTAGTCGCCAGACTTGCCGCTCCTCTTGGCCGCCGTCTTCTTGGTGGGCTGCTTGGCAGGCTCGGCGGCGGGACGTTCGATCGGCTTGGTCGCGTCGTCATCGCCCTCGATGATCGCAGTGGAAGTGTCGGACACGCAGACCTCTCGTCGTCGTCTCGTTCTGGGCGGAGCGGTGGCGCACGGTGGGTGGCGCGAACGACCCGCGATGGTCGATTGGCATCGTACTCGATCGGTACGAACAAACGTTCGAAGGGAGTTCGCCAGAAGGCGTCAGTTCGGCGTGAAATCCCCCGTCACATCTGGCTCAGAGTCTACCAGCAGCAGGTGTCCGGCAAGGGTCAATCGAGGGCGCGCGAACGAGTCGGCAGCAGCATCAAACGAGGCGCCCCAGGGGCTCGGTCCACCCCGGCGGGCACCCCGTTCGAGGCCTCGACCTGTGACGCGCGATGCAAGCGGATTCAGGCCTTTGGTCCCTGTCGAGGGACCACGTTCGACATGAAGACTGCTTCGTGAGTCAGTGCGCCACCCGGCGCGACCGCAACGCAGCAGAAGCGCCATGTCAGTCATCGATCGACCACCCACCGAGACGCCGCCGCCATCGGAGCCGGCATCGTCCTCGGATCCGACAGTTCGATGGTCGGCAGCACCCTCTTCGCAGGTCGTGTCTTGGTGATGCTCCTGCTCGTCGCCGACCTGAGCGGCGATGAGCTCTCGGTGATGATCACCGACTTGAACGACGGGCCGCCCGGCAGATTCCACGCCACGTGGGACCGCGCCTGACACGTCTTGCCATCCAGCTGCGGTGCCCCACCGGCGACATCTGTCAAGTCGGTCGAGTCCGACCGACGCGCACGTCGACCGCATCGATGTCGACGCCGGCGACCTCGTGTAACCGCGTCATGATCGTGTCGGCGAGGAACTTCGTCTGCGTCGCCCAGGCGGCCGAGTCGGCCTCGACCACCAGGGTTCGATGGTCGAGCTTGACCGGCCGGACATGAGCGGCAACCTGCTCGCCGACCGCATCGTCCCACTTGCCGAACACGCCGCCCACCTGGGTCCGGTCGGTGCCGCGCAGCGACTTCATCATCCGGTCGAGGGACCGTGTGATCGGAACCGGGTCAGCCACGTGCTCGACGCTACTCGCGCCCTGTCTCAGCCCGCGTCGGCGAGGACGGAACCGGCATGGATGCGAAGGACACGGTCGGCGGTGGCGGCGGCTGGCAGCTCGCTGGCACTGGTGATGATGACCTGACCATCGGGGAGATGCTCCAGAAGGGCAGTTGCGCGGCCGTCGTCGAGTTCGGACAACACGTCGTCGAGGACCAACACGGGTGCGCTTCCAGTTCGTTCGGTCACCAGGCGATGCGACGCCAGGCGCAACGACAGCGCGAGCGTGCGCTGTTCGCCCTGGCTTGCATGGGTACGAGCAGGCAGGCCGTTGATCGAGATGGCGATGTCGTCACGATGTGGCCCCACGGTCGACACGCCGCGCCGGACATCATCGACTCGCGCTGCCTCGAGCGCCTGCTGCAACCCGACGCGACGCCACTCCGGTTCGTACTCCAATTCGATCGGGGTCGCCGTCCCGGCGAGTTGTTCGTATGCCTCATGCACCATGGGGGTCAGCCGACTCACCAGCGTCGCTCGCGCATAGCCGAACTGGTCGGCGACGGCAGTGAACTTCTGATTCCACACGTCGAGCGTGACGGCGATCTCACCGGGCAGTTCATCGCCGCGATGGCCACCCTTCTGGGCCTGTTTGAGCAGGGTGTTGCGCTGTTTGACGATCCGGTCGATCTCGAGCCGGATCGAGTCGTACTTGGTGGCGAGCGCCACGAGAGTGTCGTCCATCAACCGGCGTCGCTCCCCCGGGCTGCCCTTCACCACGATGAGGTCATCGGGCGCGAAGACCGTCACCCGAACCGTGCCGAGCAGATCGCGCACCCGCTGCAACTTCTGCTTGTTCACCTGCACTCGGTTGCGTCCGGCGACTGCGAGTTCAGCTTCGATGAGCGACTCGCGGGCATCGTCGTGGGTCACCGTGGCTCGGATCACCGCCTGGTCGGCTCCGACCCTGACGAGTGCATCACCGGGTGCCCCGCGGAAGCTCGACAGCGTCGCGAGATACGCCAACGCTTCAGCGAGATTGGTTTTGCCCTGACCGTTGTCGCCGAGCACGGCGGTCGTGCCCGAGGTGAGCTCGAACACGCCGGACTCATAGTTCCGAAAGTCGACGAGCTCGAGCCGAGAGACGATCACGCAGGCGCGTTACGGCACCCGAACGGGCATGAGCAGGTACAGGTAGTCGTCCTGCCCCGCACCGCGCAGCACCGCGGGTTTCATCGGGTCCATCGTGGCCAACGTGACGTCATCGGCGTCGATGGCGTCGATGCCGGCGGCGAGGTAGTCGGGGTTGAAAGCCACGGTCATCTCGGCGCCGTCGTAGCTGGCGTCAATCTCCTCGGCGGCGTTGCCGACGTCTTGGGTGATGGCCGTGAGCTGCACCGTGTCGCCGCCCAGCGTGAGCTTCACCGGCGTGGAGTCTTGCGCCAGGATCTTCACGCGGCGGATCGCCTCGACCATGGCGGCCTTGCTGACCGTGAGCAGATTCGGGTAGCTCGTGGGCAGCAGGTTCTTGGTGTTCGGGTAGTCGCCCTCGATGAGGCGGGCACGGAGCTGGGTGACACCCGACTCGAAGGTGACCTCACGCTCGCCGAGGCGAACGGTGAGTTCATCGCTCCCACCGAGCAGCCGCTGCAGCTCACCCAAGGCACGAGCCGGGATCAGCACCTTCTGCCCGCTACCGAGCACCGAGGTGCCGGGCAGCTCGCGCACGGCGAGGCGATACGAGTCGGTCGCCTCCATCCGCATGCCCTCTTCCTCAGCGGCGAGCAGCACCCCGGTGAGGACCGCTCGGGCGTCGTCGGTCGACGCAGCCCGCACCACTTGCCGGAGCGCTTCGGCGACCGTTTCGGCCGGCAGGGTGACGGCATCGCCGGGCGGATCGGCCTGGGCGGGGTAGTCGTCGAGCGCGAGCGGCCGTACCGAGAACTGCGAGCGGCCAGCACTGATCGACATCTCGGAACCCGCGTCGCCGTCACCGAGTTCGACTTCGACGGCGCCGGCGGGCAGTGCCTTGACGATGTCGCCGACGAGACGTGCGGGAACCACCGCAGCGCCGTCGCGTTCACCTCCGACCTCAATCGTGAGGCGGATGGTGAGTTCGAGGTCGGTACCGGTGAGGGTCAGGGTGTCGCCAGCGACCTCCATCCGGACACCGCTCAGAACCGGCAGGGTGCCCGTGCGGTTGGTGGCGGCTCGACCTGCAGAGCTCACCGCATCGGCGAGCACGTCACGTTCACAGCGGAACTTCACAGTGGGCACTTCTCCTCATGAGGGAATGTTCAGATGTATCAGAGCTAGTAGGTGCTGTGGATTGGGGACAACACGCGTCGGCCCAGCGTATGCGGTCCGTTCATCTCCACAGGGGATGTCGGGGTGTCCCCAGGTTCGAACTCGCGTCGATGTGATTCGGTGGAGAATGCGGCGTTGTCCACGCTCGACCAGTGCGACATCCACTGGCTCACGGCATGTTGTCCCCCGCGCGAGCGTTCGATTCGCTGCTGGCGAGCTGACAGACGCGCGACCGACATGGTCTCGGGGTCAGGCCTTGAGCTGCTGGAGCAGGTCGGTGACCTGGTCGTAGATCTGCTTGCGCTCTTTCATGAGGCGCTGGATCTTGTCGTTGGCGTGGATGACCGTGGTGTGGTCACGTCCGCCGAACAGGCGGGCGATCGCCGGATACGACAGGTCGGTCAACTCGCGGAAGACGTACATCGCGATCTGGCGGGCCGTGACGAGTGGGCGCTGCCGACTTTTGCCTTTGAGCGCTTCGACGTCGAACTTGAGGATCGCCGCGATCTCCTCGAGGAGCTCTTCGGGGGTCCGAACCTTCGGCTTCGACAGCGTGAGCAGATCGGAGAGCTGGCTCTCGACCAATTCGACGCTGATGGGCTGTCGGCTCAGGCTGGCGAAGGCCATGACGCGCACGAGTGCGCCCTCGAGCTCACGGATGTTGGTCGAGATGTTGCTCGCGATGAACTCGAGTGCCTCGGGCGGCACCTCGACGTTCTCACGCTCGGCCTTGTTGCGCAGGATTGCCAGACGGGTTTCGACGTCGGGCGGCTGGATGTCGGTGATGAGGCCCCACTTGAACCGGCTGCGCAGGCGATCTTCGAGGGTGGGGATGGCGTCGGGAACGCGGTCGGAGCTGATGACGATCTGTTTGTTGGCACCGTGGAGCGCGTTGAAGGTGTGGAAGAACTCTTCCTGCAGACCCTCTTTGTTCTCGATGAACTGGATGTCGTCGATGAGCAGCACGTCGATGTCGCGATAGCGCTGGCGCAGCATGTTGGTGGTGTTCTGACGGATCGACTCGACGTATTCGTTCATGAACGTCTCGGTCGACACGTAGCGCACGCTGTGGTGGCGGTAATGCTCGTGGACGTAGTGGCCGATGGCGTAGAGCAGATGGGTCTTGCCCAGTCCGGCCGAGCCGTAGATGAAGAGCGGGTTGTAGCTGCGAGCCGGCGTTTCGGCCACCCGCTGTGCAGCCGCTAATGCGAATTGATTCGATGGTCCCTTCACGAAGGTGTCGAAGCTGTAGTCACTCGAGAGTCCGGACTCCTCGAGTTCGAAGTCACGAGCGCTCGGAGCCACCATTGGACCTGCGTCGACGGGTGCTGGTGCTGTCGTTTGATGATCGGTCGGCTCGAGGTGTGCGGGGTCGGCATCGATCGTCGACGTGGCTGGTTCGGCAGCGTCGACCCTGATCACGTCGACGGCGCCTGATGGGGTGGCTTGGCCGGCGGCGACGTTGATCTCGACGCTCAGGTGGTCGAGGCGGGCCTCGTCGAGTGCCACGATGACCAGTGGGAGAAAACGGGTCTCGATCCGTTCCTTGACGTAGGCGCTCGGTGCTTCGAGGTGCAAGACATCGCCGTCGAGATGGACGGGGCGGATGTCTTGGAAGGTCGAGAACCAGACGCTCTCGGCCAGCTGAGACCGCAACGACAGTGTGACCTGGGTCCAGACGTCGTCGGCTTCGGTGAGGGGCATGGCGATGATCGAGGCCCGACATCCACAAGGTTGTCCACAGAATGTGGACACGGAGAGCAACCGGGCTGGGCGACGTAACGTAGCACGTCCCAGCGGCGCCGCAAACATGGGGATTCGTCCCCCTGAGCTGGGCAAATGTCGACGTGAGCACCCTGTGTACAAATCACATCGGTGCAATTCGCCACCGGGCGATTCGTTGACGAATCGACGGTCGACGGTGGCGAGCCGTGGGTCGGGACCGATCCTGCCAGGTGCCGCGTGTTGGACCCCTTCCCGCGCGCGCCTAGCCTGGCCGGTTGTTCATCATCACGGTGGCGTCGTGTCACTTGAGACTCGTCGAACGTCGGCGGCTCGAACACACGGCGCATCGGTTCCATCGACGGCTGCACCTCTGGCTCGAGCAGCGTCATGGCGACCCACCACCCCTTGCGTCGGAGGATCTGTCGTGAAGCGCACCTATCAGCCCAACAATCGCCGTCGGGCGAAGAAGCACGGTTTCCGTGCCCGCATGAGCACCCGCGCCGGCCGCGCGGTGCTCAAGTCGCGCCGTGCCAAGGGGCGCGCTCGCCTCTCGGCTTGATCGAGTCGATCCGCACCCGCGACGCCTTCGAGCGGCTTCGCCGCGACGGACGCCGGGTGCGGTCCGGATCGCTCTGGTGTATTCACGTGCTCGACGCTGAGCTCTCGACGCCGCATGTGGCGTTTGCGATCGGTCGTCCGGTCGGCAACGCCGTCACGCGGAACCGGCTTCGTCGGCGTTTGCGCGCGCTCGTGCGCGAACAGTCCTGGGCACCAGGGTGGTACCTCGTCGGTACCCGGCCCGATGCGAGCGAACTGACGTTCGATCAGCTGAGCGATCGCCTCGATCGCCTCTCGCAGCGACTCGAAGTCACCGCATCGTGAGCGAACTGGCAGGTGAACAGGTGTCGCCAGATGTGAGCTCCACGCGGTCGATCCCGCTCCGGATGATCGATTGGTACCAGCGAACGTTCACCGGCGGACCCCCCACCTGCCGTTTCTACCCCTCGTGTTCTTCGTACGCACGCGAAGCGCTGGAGGTGCATGGCACCGGTCGTGGCCTCTGGCTGACGGCTCGCCGACTCCTCCGCTGTCGTCCGTTCGGCCCATCGGGTGTCGATTTGGTGCCCGAGCCCCGGCACGCCTCGTCACCACGTCCCACTGAGTCCTCCCCCTCTGGAAAGGTCGCCTGACCGATGTTCGAGCTCCCCGCTGGCCTGCTGTCGTGGTTCTATGGCCTGACCAGCAGTTACATCATCGCGATCGCCCTCATGTCGGTGGTCGTCATGGCGATCACCACGCCACTCACCCTCAAGAGCACCAAGGGCATGCTCGAGATGCAGCGCATCGCTCCCGAGATGCGCAAGCTCCAGGCGGAGTATCGCAACGACCGCCAGAAGCTCAACGAAGAGATGATGAAGCTCTATCAGGAGCACAAGGTCAATCCGATGGCCTCGTGTCTCCCGATCGTGGCGCAGATGCCGGTCTTCATCATCATGTTCCGCATCCTGCGAGGATGGACCTACACCCCGCGTGGCGACGCCGACCAGATCGCCGATGCCACCCTGCGGGCCCTCGGTGACTCCGATCCCGATCCGGGTTTCATCCCCCGCTACCTCTCGGTCGACAGCGATCTATTCCAAGCGATCTACGACCGCACCGACATCCCGGCGCTGGGACTCGACCTCGGCCAGACGCCGTTCGATGCCATCACCGACAACGTCTTGACCGGGTTGGTCTATGCCGGGTTGGTGGTGCTGCTCGGCGCCCTCTACTTCGGGCAGCAGCGCATGGTCGCCGCCCGGGCGACGATCAGCCCGACGATGTCGCCAACCCAGCAGAAGATCATGCAGTACCTGCCGGTGGTCTTCGCCGTCTTCCAGGTCTTCTTCGTGACGGCGCTCGTCGTCTACTACATCTTCCAGACGCTGCTCCGCATCCTGCAGCAGTACTACATCACCAAGCGCTTCTACGGCAGCGATGACTCGCTCGGCCGGCAGGCTCAACGCGCAAGTGAGGCGGCTCGCGAGGAAGCGAAGAAGAACGGCGACTCCGGTGGGCTTTTCAGCGACATGAAGCGCCAGATCGGCGACGCACGCGGCGTCGACACGTCCGACGACAAGAAGGCGCCCTCCAAGAAGCCTGGCAATCAGCGGCCGGGCGGCGGGAGCAAGCGGACGACGCCGCCGAAGAACCGGCCCACGTCGGCTGGTTCGAAACAAGGTGGCTCGAAACAAGGTGGTTCGACGCCGAACGGGTCGAACTCCGCCGGTGGCAAGGGCCGACCGACGCCATCGCGCAGCGAGGCACAGTCGAACAAGAGCCGGCCGAAGAGCAACAAGAAACGCAAGAAGTGATCGTGGCGCAGCTCGGATCAGCTGAGCTCGCCGTCGATCCCCAGATGGGAGTGTGACGAATGGAATGGGTGGAGACCACGGCCAAGACCGTGGAAGCAGCAAAGGACCAGGCGCTCGACCAGCTCGGCGTTGCCACCGACGAGGCTGAGTTCGACGTGCTCGAGGAGCCCAAGGCGGGGCTGTTCGGCCGGGTTCGGGGCGAGGCACGCGTTCGCGCGAGGGTCAAGCCCACACCCGTACGTCCGAAGCAGGATCGTCGCCGTCGCAGCAGCGGCCGGAAGAAGGGCAACGGCGGCAAGGGTGGTGACGCCAACAACGGCGCCACGATCGCCACGACGATCCGTGACGAGGATCGGGCGGCCGAGAGGGCCGATGAGACCGACACTCCGATCACCGGCACGACCGAGTCAGCATCGGCGAAGAGCGGCGGCGGCCGGTCGCGGCAGAACCGCAACGGGCGCAAGCAGAGCGAGGCTCGCTCGAACGGCCAGTCGTCGAAGAGCAAGAACCAGAACCAACAGCAGTCGACCAACGAGCAGCAGAAGGACAGCGACATGAGCAACGACACCATCGAGCACGACGAGGCCGAGGTCTCTCCCCAGGAAGTCGGAGACGCCGCTGTTGCGTTCATGGACGGATTGGTGGGCGCGTTCGGCGCCGAAGGCACGACCGAGCTGGCGATCGATGGCACCGAGCTCGATGTTCGAGTCCAGGGCGACGGCCTCGGCCTGCTGGTCGGACGCGGTGGTCGGACCCTCAACGCCGTGCAGGATCTGGCTCGCGTGGCGGCTCAGCGCCGCCTCGGCGATCACGAGACTCGCTTGCGCATCGACGTCGCTCGCTACCGCGAACGTCGCGCTGAGGCGCTCGTGCGTTTCGCGGCCGATGTGGCTGAGCAGGTCCGTTCGACGGGAACCGCGCGTTCGCTCGAGCCGATGAGCTCGGCTGACCGCAAGGTGATCCACGACGCGCTCAACGACCAGGACGGTGTCGAGAGCCGCTCCGAAGGCGATGACCCGAACCGTCGTGTGGTGGTGTCGCCGGTCTGACCGGCTCGTCACGAGACGACCGACCGGGACGTCGCCGGTCACACCCCGAGAATGGCCCAGCTCGCGAGTGTGAGCTGGGCCGTTTCGCGTCTGGCACACTGTGACCGTGACGCACGTCGACGGCTCTCACCCTCTGCCGTCTGGGTTCGACGACGCCGCACTGGCGTCGGTCTTGTCCGACTCCCAGCGTCTCGGCTTTCTCGGAGCCCGACCGGTGGGTGAGGCGATCGACCACGCTCGAGCGGTGGCCGACGCGCTCGACGACGTCACGGGACGAGTCGTGGATCTGGGTGCCGGCGGCGGGCTGCCCGGGTTCGTCATTGCTCGGTCGCGGCCCGATCTGCGGTTGACACTGATCGACCGGCGGACGAAGCGCACCGACTTCCTGGAGCGCGTCGTGCGCCGGCATCGGCTGGGTGGTCAGGTCCGCGTGCTCGCCGAAGACGTCGAGCGCCTGATCGAGCGGGTGGCGGTTGGCGATGAGGAACGGTTCGACGCGGCAGTGGCCCGAGGCTTCGGCCCGCCCGAGCGAACTCTGTCGTTCATGGTCGCGCTGTCCCGAGTGGGCGCACGGCTGGTCATCACCGAACCACCGGACGGCGATCGCTGGGAGCCGGCGCTGATCGAGCGGCTCGGTGTGCGTCGAGCGATCGGCCCCGACGGCGTCGCCGTTTTCGTCGTCGAGGGTCACTCAGGCCCGTGACCAGGTGGTTCTCGCCAGTCTCCGCGACGGTTCGATGTTTCACGTGAAACGGGGAGAGGGTGTTGCGGCCTGCTCACCCCGACGTTTCACGTGAAACACATGACCGACGTCGCCTGCGAAATGCTTGCAGTCGGAGGTCTGGTCGGGCACACTTCGGAGCGTTCCGCACCGGCCATCAACAAGCCGGCACCAGCGTCGAGTTGGCCCACCGATGACGCCGTCAGCGTCGTCGCCAGCTTCTCCCTGGGCCTGCTTCGACAGGAGCTTTCGTGTCTGATCCCGACGCGCCGTCCACCCGATCACTCCCCCGCATCATCGCCGTCGCCAATCAGAAGGGTGGTGTCGGTAAGACCACCAGCACCGTCAACATCGGCGCCGCCTTGGCGGAGATGGGATTGCGTGTCCTCTTGGTCGACCTGGACCCACAGGGCAATGCCTCGACCGGCGTCGGTATCGAGACCCGCGGGCTCGAACACTCGATGTACCACGTCTTGATGCAGGACGAGCAACTCGACAACGTCGTGGAGCCCACCGACGTGAAGGGCCTGTTCGTCGCTCCGGCTTCACTCGACCTCGCCGGCGCCGAGATCGAACTCGTTCCCGCCTTCAGTCGTGAACAGCGCCTGAAGCGTGCGATCGCTGAGGTGATCGACGACTACGACTATGTGCTCATCGATTGTCCCCCCTCGCTCGGCCTGTTGACGGTGAACGGGCTCGCCGCTGCTGACGAGGTGCTGGTGCCGATCCAGTGCGAGTACTACGCACTCGAAGGTCTCGGGCAGCTACTCCGCAACGTCGACATGGTCAAGAAGAACCTCAACCCCGAACTCGACCTCAGCACCATCCTCTGCGTCATGTACGACGCTCGCACCAAGTTGAGCGACCAGGTCGTGTCCGAGGTCCGTGATCATTTCGGCGACAAGGTGCTTCGTTCCGTGATCCCGCGCAACGTTCGCGTCTCGGAGGCTCCGTCGTTCGGTCAGCCGATCACCACGTTCGATCCCCGATCCCGCGGCGCCATCGCCTACCGCGACGCCGCCAAGGAGGTACACCATGCCGCAGCGTCGTAGTGGACTGGGCAAGGGACTCAGCTCCCTCATTCCCCAGGAAGCGGCCGAGGCCGCCGAGGCCGAACTGATCGAGATCACTACGGCCTCGGTCGTGCCGAATCCGAATCAACCACGGACCCACTTCGATGAGGAAGCCCTGGTCGAGCTGGCGGCATCGATTGCCGAGATGGGTGTGTTGCAGCCGATCCTCGTGCGGTCGATCGACGACGATCGTTTTGAGCTCATCGCCGGTGAGCGCCGTTGGCGGGCGACACAGCGGGCCGGACTGGCGACGATCCCAGCCATCGTCCGCACGACGAGTGATCTCAGTTCGGTCGAACAGGCGCTGGTCGAGAACCTGCATCGTCAGGATCTCACGCCGCTCGAGGAAGCGGCGGCATATCAGCAGCTCCTCGAGGACTTCGGTCTCACACACGAGCAGCTGTCGGAGCGTGTGGGGCGGAGCCGTTCGGCCATCACCAACACGATTCGCTTGCTCGGTCTGCCACCAGGGGTTCAAGGTCTGCTCGCTGATGGACAACTGTCGGCGGGCCATGCGCGAGCGCTCCTCGCCACACCCGATCGAACGCGCCAGGAGTCGTTGGCGCGCCAAGCCGTCGAAGAAGGATGGTCGGTGCGTGCCGTCGAGCAGGCGGTGAGAGGTGACGGCGATGGGGACGCCGGTGATGTCGGGTCGACACCATCGGTTGGTGACGACGACGGCCGGGGGAGCGGAGAGCAGATCGATGGTGCTGGGATCAGCCCCAACACGACACTCCGCCCACCTGGGTTGCTCGAACTGGAGGAGTTGCTCGCTGAGCATCTGCAGACCCGGGTGTCGGTCAAGCTGGGCGCCAAGCGGGGCAAGGTGTCGATCGACTTCGCCGACCTCGAGGATCTCGAGCGTATCTATCGTCAAATGACAGGCATGTAGTTATCCACAAACTCTCCACAACATGTGGAGGGTCGCGCCCTGACCTCGCGCGTGACGTTGAGGGTTGTCCACAGTTCTGCCGCGGCGGTCGAACAAAGTGACGTGGACGACCACGAAGGGTGAGCAGAGATCGCCGCTCACCCCAGATCAGGTCACCCTGCGTGAAGATGACATCAAGGTGTCCGTGAGGGAAACACACACCCTGGGGTCAAGGTGTGGATAACTTCCCCGGATCGACCAGTGGCGCTTCATTCCAGGCACGCACTGCTGCCACGATCGCCTCGGTGATCCGGTCGGTCGAGTCGACCACGTCGCGGACCGGGCCGAGTGAGCACAAGACCGCTGGCATTCGCGTTTCGCGCAGCACTGGCAGGCGCATGCCTTCGGTGTGCGGTGGCGACGGCAGCACCTGATCGAGGCGCCGCGTGACGTGAACCGCCAACGAGCGTCCTCCGACCGACTCGAACGTCGGCACAGCGAAGTAGGACACGGTTGAGTCGGGCTCGGACCGAGCTTCGAAACCCAGATAGACCGTCGCGCCGAACCGATTGGCGGCAGCCGCTTGTGCTGGCGCCTCGTACTCGTCGGTGGACATGACCGTGGCACCCGCGTGCCGGAGTGCCCGGGCGACCGAGCGAGCGACGTTGCTCAGGCCGCCGAACTGGCCGACGACGATGCGCATCGACGACATGGCTGCCCGCTCCTCGATGGCTGCTTGTTCTCGCACGAGCGCCACGCCGGGTCCTGAGCCGCTCTGACGGCGGACGAGGTTGAGGGTCTGTACGGTGAGCGGCCCGCAGATGCCGTCGGGGGAGAGGCCCGAGTTCTGCTGGAAGTCGGAGAGCGCCGTGGCGGTCGCCGGACCGAGAATGCCATCTGGTCGTCCACAGTCGAACCCGAGATGGTTGAGCGAGGTCTGGAGTTCGGCGACGTCGTCGCCTCGGATCATGGGCGCGGTGAGCACGAGCAGGCGGTCGCCGAGGCGCCAGCCGGCCTCGACCAGCGCCAACCAGGTCGCTTCATCGCACGCGCCGGTGGGGTGGAGTCCGCGGGCGCGTTGAAACCCGAGCACGGCCTCGCTCGTGGCCGCACAGAAGACGCCCGCCTCGGCACCTTCCGGGGCGAACCCGGCGGCACCGAGGCGGCGCTGAAGATCTTTGATCGCGTCGCCGCGTTGGCCGCGGGTCAGCGGGAAGTGGCCAGGAATCCGTCGATCTCCTCGAGGAAGGCGGCCTTGGACTTCGCACCGGTGATACGACCGACGACTTCGCCACCGTCGAACACGATGAGTGTCGGGATCGACATGACGCCGAACTTCTGGGCGATCTCGGGACTGTCATCGACGTTGAGCTTGCTGACCGCGAGGTCGGCGCGCTCGTCGGCGATCTCACCGAGGATGGGAGCGATCTTCTTGCACGGCCCACACCATTCGGCCCAGAAGTCGACGATGACCGGCTTGTCGGCCGCGCCGATGCTCTCGTCGAAGGTCGCTTGGTTGAGGTCGTTGATGCCGTTGGCCATGGTTGCTCTCTCTCGTCGTCCGGGGAGTCGGGTCGGATTACCCCAGGTGTAACCGGGTCACCCAGACGCTCATTCCCGATCGTACCGGGCCGCTCCCGACCCGGTCGGTGTTCGGCTCGCGAGGCACCGGTGGGCGGTTGAGTGACCGAAGCTCGAGCAGCTCAGTGCTGGGACTCGAGCCAGCGTTCGGCGTCTATCGCCGCCATGCAGCCCGATCCCGCCGCGGTGATCGCCTGGCGGTAGACGTCGTCCTTCACATCGCCGCAGGCGAAGATGCCGTCGACATTGGTGTAGGTCGAGTCGGGCTTGGTGACCAGGTAGCCGGTCTCGTCGTTCATGTCGAGGATGCCGCGGAACAGGTCGGTGTTCGGCTTGTGGCCGATGGCGATGAACAGGCCGGTGATGTCCATCGTGCCAGCTTCGCCGGTCTGGTTGTTGACGATCTCGACGCCTTCGACCTTGTCGTCGCCGAGGATCTTCGTGACGCTCGTGTTCCAGACGAACTCGAGCTTCGGGTTCGCATGGGCGCGGTCTTGCATGATCTTCGAGGCGCGCAACTCGTCACGGCGCACGATCACGTTGACCTTGTCGGCGAACTTGGTGAGGAACATCGCCTCTTCGAGCGCCGAGTCGCCACCACCGACCACGCCGATCTCCTGGCCCCGGAAGAAGAAGCCGTCGCACGTGGCGCACGTGGAGAGGCCGTAGCCGATGAGGCGCTCCTCTTCGGGCAGTCCGAGCATGAGCGACTGTGCACCGGTGGCGACGATGATGCTGTTGGCCTGGTGGACGGCACCCGTGGTGGTGGTGATGGTGAACGGGCGCTGCTCGACGTCGATCGAGTCCACCTTCTCGGTGACGATGTCGGTGCCGAACCGCTCGGCCTGGGCGCGCATCTCGCCCATCAGGTCGGGACCCATGATGCCGTCACGGAAGCCGGGGAAGTTCTCGACCTCAGTGGTGAGCATCAGCTGCCCGCCGGGCTGGTCGGACGTCGACGAGGGTTCACCCTCGATGAGCAGCGGCGAGAGGCTGGCGCGAGCGGTGTAGACCGCAGCGGTGAGTCCGGCAGGGCCGGATCCGATGATGACGACGTCACGAACGTCGGACATGACAACTCCAGGATGAGACAGTGCGCCCAGATGGACGAGTCGAGGTGGGTGAAGAACTGAGTCGAGCGCCTCGCTGGCGCTGACGGGGCGTCAGCTCGGGACGTTGCGCTTCCTGAACAACAACAACCCGACGAGGCTCAAGATTCCGCCGACGATCAGGTAGCTGGTGTACACCGCACGGGGCTGCTCCATGAAGTGCTCGAGGATGCCGACCTGGATGCCACGGGTGAGCGTGATGAGGAACAGCACGAGCGCGAACAGCCCGAGGAAGGCGGCCAGCACACCGAACACGAGCCCGCGCGCCGCCATGACAGCCGGGCGGGTGGTCTTCGACTTGACGTTGTCGACGAGTTTGACGACCTGCTCGGTCGTTTCCTCAGCCCAGTTCGGATCGGTCAACGGGTTCCCCGGCATGGGCGGCGAGGTTACCCGGTCGCGCCCTCGCTCGGCCACAAGTGCCCGTGACGGCGCCGTGAACCAACCGTTGCGCCGCCCCGCAGGGGCCGTGCGGGTGCTCAGGGTGCGGCAGTCGTGGTGGTGACGTCGGGTCGAGCGGCGAGGAAGTCCTCCTCGCTCGGCAGGATCGCATCGAGCACCACGCTGCAGTCGTCACGGAATGCGAAGGCCAGACCGGTGTCGAGATCAGCACCCACGTTCACCAACTCGCCGGCGACGAATGCCGACTCTGCCAGCCGATCGATGCCGAGCCCCGCTGGCGGCGCTGCGAAGCAGTCGCTGAAGGCAGACTCGAGGTCGACCGGATCGGAACCGTCTTGCGCCGGTGCGTATGCCGCCGGTGCGGCGAGGTCGGCGAGGTCCTGCGGTGTCAGCAGCTCGACGGCATCGACTTCGGGGGGAGCATCCTCCGGACTCGACGCATCATCACTCTCGTCAACGGAGGCATCGTCGGCCAGCTCCTCGGCCGCAGATGCCTCAGCATCCTCGGCCGGCTCCTCGGCGGGAGCATCCTCCTCGGCGAGGTCTTGCGCGACTTCGCCCGCGTCGACCTCGGTGCGGAGTTCGTCGTTGGTGTTGCCACCCTCGAGCTCGGTGAACACATCGGACTCGGCTGGTCCGAGAAGTTCGTCGGCGGGTTCGTCGTCGGGGGCCTCTTCGGCGGCGAGATCGTCGGTGCCGTCGGTCGCGTTCGAGCCGACGATCACGCCACGGATCACGGCGCCGGCACCGGCGAGGACCACGAGTCCAGCTGCGGTACCGAGGAGCAGCTTCGAGCGCTCGCCTGGCGCTCGGTCGCGACGACGTTCGCGTCGTGCGCGGCGCGCGTCGAGTGACGCGGCGTGTGACGCACCGGCTGGGGTCGTGCCGAGCTGGTCGAACACGTCGAGCGCCGCAGCGAGATGAGCTTCGCGAGCCGACAGCGCTGCCGGCTCGACGCTCTCCGACACGATCGAACGGACGACACGGAGCTGTTCGACTTCGGCGAGCAACTCAGGACTCGACTCGACGAGGGCGCGCTCGCCGGGCGCCGCCTCGCCATCGAGGTACGCGCTCGCCAGCACCGTGGGGTTCTGGGTCGGGTCGTCGGTCATGTCGGTCATGTCGAATCGTTTGGACGTTCCCGCGCGCCCTCGCGGTTCCCGAGATCGCGCGAACTCCCGCGATCGATCCCCACGTCGTCGGTTGGGAGGGGAGTGGTCTTGTCGCGGTCGACGGTGGGGAGTTCGTCGACCCGCAGGTGTTCGGCCAGCTGCTTACGTCCTCGAGCGATGCGCGACTTGACCGTTCCGATCGGCACATCGAGTACCTCGGCGATCTCGGCGTAGTCGAGGTCGCCGACGTCGCGCAGCACCACCGCGGTGCGGAAGTCGTCGTCGATCTCGTCGAACGCGTCGTCGAGGGCCAGCCGGTCGGCGACGGCGTCGACCTCGCGGTGGGCGAGCGGATCGGGACGCCGTTGTTCGGGTGGGGTCTCGTCGCCGGACGTGTCGACGGCATGGAGCGCGGGTCGTCGCTTGCGCTTGCGGAGTTCGTCGAGCGCAGCATTGGTCGCGATGCGGTATGCCCAGGTGCCGAACGACGAGCGCCCGTCGAAGGTGGGGAGGTGCTTCACGATCTTGATCAAGGCCTCCTGGCATGCGTCGTCGGCGTCGCGACTCCCCCCTGCGATCCGGCGGGTGACCGCATGGATCCGGTCGTAGTGCCGGCGGAGGAGCTGATCGAGTGCGAAACGGTCTCCGTTCCGAGCGGCTTCGACCAGCTCGAGATCATCGACCTGGTTGGTCATCAGCCCGCCAGACGGAGATCGGTGATGCTGCCGCGGAAGGGGTTGCTGTCGCTGCAACCACTGTCGGGACCGAGCTGCTGGAGCACGACCAGCATGTGCCGTGCCGCAGTCGGGGGCTGGGTGGAGGTGACGGTTGCAGGATCGAGGTCGGCGGTGGCCGGGCCGAGCGGAGCACCCCACGCTTCGAACGTGCTCGGCACCGATTCGGCATCGGTCGCGTAGAACTCGACGAGGTTCGGTGCGCTGGCCACCTCGGCCACGAGCGCCCGTGTTCCGGGAGCGTCGAACGACACGACCAAGCCGACACCACGTTTCGCGCCCATCCACTCGTTCGAGTAGCACGAGGTTCGCCAGGCGGTGGTCGGATCGTCGTCGAGCACGTTGGTGATGGTGTCGTTCTCCTCGACGCCGTCACCGTCGGGGTCGAAGGCCTGGACGGCGATGATCGACACCTCGGCGGGCGCGATCGACTCAGCCGCCGTGTCGGCGGTCGTGACGGCTGGCTGGGGACCGTCGGTAGCAGCGGCCTCGGTCGAGGAGTCGGAGGCGGCCTGTTCCTCGGCGATGTCGTCGGAGGTCGACGCATCGGATGCGTCGGTCGACGGCAGGACCGAATCTGGTGCCGAACCATCGCCGTCGCTGCCGTAGTTGACCACGAGGAAAATGGCCACGATCAACAAGGCGGCGAGGCCGACCAGGCCACCGACGACGGCGAGTGATGGGGTGCGCGACTGTGCGAGGCCTCGGGCCGTGGCGGCATGAATCTTGTGGTCGACGGTCGGGGTCGGGTCGTCGCGCCGCACGGGACGTTGCGTCGGGACTCGGGTGCTCGGGGTGGGTTCGTCTGCCTCGGCCACCGTGGTCGGCGTGCGACCCGTGACATGGTCGGGCTGGCCCGGAATGCGGGCCGTACCATCGGCAGGGGAGCTGTGGTCGTGGCGTGCCGACGGATGTGCGGTCATGGCGTCGGGACGGCGAGTCGGCTTGGTCGGCGCACGTCGACTGGACTTCGCCTGCTTGCCATGAGGCGGCGTGGAGCCGCGTATTGCGCGACTGCGATCAGACGCCCGACCCCGTAGATCAGAAGGTGCGCGCACCAGCCGGCCAGCCGAGAACGGCGCGACGGGCGATCGCTGATCGCCCGCGTCGGTCGGGTCGATGTCAGGTGGTCCCTCGGCCTTGGCGAGTTCGAGCTGATCGATCAGGTCGGAACCGGTGCTGGGTCGTCGGTCGGGGTTGCGGGCGAGCAGGTCGTGGATGCAGTCGACGAGGCGGCGGGGCAGTGTTGCTCGCAGCTGGGCGAGGTCGGTGGGATCGCGCTGGAGTCGGGCCAGGGCTGTGTCAGCATCGCTTTCGCCGAGGAACGGGACGCGGCCAGCCAGGCACTCGTAGAGCACCAGGCCGAGCGAGTAGAGATCTGCCCGACCGTCGAGCTTCTTGCCGCGTACCTGCTCGGGCGACAGGTACTTGGCGGTACCCATCATGATGTTGTCGCTCGTGAGGTCGTCGGAGCCGTCGCCGTGGAGGCCCTTTGCGATGCCGAAGTCGGTCAGCAGCACGCGCCCGTCGGGCGTGATCATGATGTTCGCGGGCTTGACGTCACGGTGGACGAAGCCGGCGTCGTGGGCGTGGTCGAGTGCACTGGCCACCGCGGTGCCGATGTGGCAGGTGAGCTCAGGCGACAGCCGCTTCTGGGCGTCGAGCAACTGACGGAGGCTCTTGCCCTCGACGAGCTGCATCACCACCGCTTGGCGGCCGTCTTGCTCGAACACGTCGTGGACCGCCACGATGTTCGGGTGGTCGAGGCTGGCGGCGGCCACCGCCTCGCGGCGGAAGCGTTCGGCGACGATCTCGTCGGTCGCCAGATTCGGCTTGAGCCACTTCACGGCGACCTTCCGATCGAGGCTCAGGTCGATCGCGAGCCACACCTCGGCCATGCCGCCCTGCGCGAGGCGTCGCTGCAGCTCGTACCGGCCGGCGATGACGGTGGGCGTGGACGCGGACATGGCTGGCCACACGCTAGTTCGCTCGTGCCAGAACCTCGGAGCATCTCGGACGTTGCCGGGCTCAACTCGCGCGTGAGACTCGAGGGTTCACGCGTCGCGCGATGGTGCACACGTTCTGCGCGAACTCAGGTGGCGCGTTCTGCGCGAACTCAGGTGGCGCGTTCTGCGCGAACTCAGGTGGCGCGTTCTGCGCGGGCGCGTCGTTCGACCACTTCGCTGATCGCGAGGACGATGGCGGCCGCGATCACACCGGGAAGCCATCCGGCGGTGAACCCGACAGCGAGGCCCACCACCACGATCACCACGAGCCAGATCAGATTGCGCGTCGACACGACATCAGTCTCTCAACAGCCGGGCGGTTGGCCGCGGACCCTGCGCTGCGTCAGACGGTTTCGTGGAAGGCGACGCCGATGGTGCCGCGGCCACCGTGGGTTCCGATGACCGGGCCGATCTCACCGACGACGATCTCGCCGTCGTAGTGGGGTGCGATCATGTCGACGAACTCGTCGACGTCGCTGCAGTCGGCGTGGAGCACCGCGAGGTTCTCGATGCGGCCATCGAAGCTCTTCACCTTGTCGACGAGGAACTTGAGGGCCTTGGAGCGGGTGCGTTGCTTGCCACCCTGTTCGACGATGCCGTCGGCGACCTCGATGATCGGCTTGATCGACAGTGCCGTTGCGAGCAGTGCCTTGGCGTTGCCGATGCGGCCGCCCTTCTTCAGGTTGTCGAGGGTGTCGAGCGCGCCCCACACCCGGGTGCGCTCGGCAAGGTCGCGAGCTTGTGCCTCGACTTCGTCGAGCGAGGCACCGCCAGCAGCAGCGCGTGCACATGCGAGCGCGATCGTGCCGATACCGAGGGTGACGGTGCGGCTGTCGACGATTCGGATGTCGACGTCGACCGAGCTGTCGTCGGCGATCGTTCGCGCCGCGAGTTCTGCCGACTGGATGGTGGCCGACAACGCACCCGACAGCGAGACCACGACGATGCCGGTGGCACCGTCGGCGACGAGCTCGCGATACACCTGCTCGAACTGACCTGGTGCGGGCGCAGCGGTTTCGGGAAGCGTTGGCGAGTTGACCGAACGGTTCCAGAACTCGGCGACACTCAACTGCTCACGATCGATGAACTCGTCGTCGCCGAAGCGGATGCTGAGGGGAACGATCTCGATGCCGTGCTGCTCGGCCACCTCGGCGGGCAGATCACAGGCGCTGTCGGTGACGATACGAACGGAACTCACGACGGTCAGGCTATCGACGAGCTATGACGCCGGACACAGCGAAGCTGCGAGCGGAGGCGATCGTCGTCAGTCGCTGCTGATCGCTTCGTCGGCGACTTCGCCGCCGACCTGGTCGTCTGAGTCGGTCGAGTCGTCGATCTGTTCGTCGCGCCGCTTCGCTCGCCAGTGGTTGAACCACCAGGTCAGGAGCAGGATGACCAGGACCACGGTGGCGAGCTGTGCGACCCCGGAGAGCGCTTGGACGCGGGCGCTGATCTGTACCGGTTCGGTGAGCGCCCCGCCCAGCGGGGTGACGATTCGGAGTTCGATCGAGGTCGTGCCGTTGGTTCGAGCCTCGACCGGCACCTCGATCTCGGTGATGGCGTTCGGTGCCAGGATCACCTCGGGGTCGCCGTCGGGGAACAGAAGGCGTTGCGACGACAGTTCGAGTCGAACGCGGAGAGGTTCGGCGGCGAGGCTCTCGATCGCGATCGGAATCGTCTCTTCACGGCTGGTGAGGGTGAGTGTGAACGGTTCAGGCGCAATGACCGACGACGTCAAGTCGTCGGCTTCGGCGATGATCGTGTCGATGGCCGCCTCGACCTGCTCGTCGGTGTACGCGGTCGACACCAGTGCGTCGAGCACCCGGCTCCAGTTGCTCGCCCGCTCGTCGCCAGTCGTCAACATCGACGTTGCATTCACGACGACGAGGCCGGCCGACTCGATCGCTGCGACTCGATCGACGAGCGATGGTCCAGCGGTCGCCGGCAGCGACGGTGCTGGTTCGATGTCGGCGGATGCCACCGTCGACGCGAAGGTGCTGGCCTCGACGATCTCGTGGATCGCGGTGCGATCGTCGAGCCGCACGAGTTCGGCGAGGAGCCGTGGGTCGAGTGGGCCGAAGTCGTCGCCCGTCAGCAGACGACCGCGACCGTCGAGCGGATCGACGCCGGTTGCAGCATCCTCGGCGATCCCGAGTCGGAGACGTGCGAGGTAGTCGATCGCCCACTCGGTGGCCGTGTCTGTGTCGAGCGCCTGCTGGGTCGCCGCTGGGCCGAGTGTGTCGTTGGCCTCGTCGAGGATCAGGGCGGGGAGCGTCGTGCCGTCGGGGAGCGGAACGTCGATGAATCGATCGGTCGGGAGTGGGTCGGGGAGCGGGTCGAGCGTGTCGTCGGCGACGTCGGCGGGCATCACCAGCATTCGCACGCCCAGCGACCTCATCAGCGCTGCGGCGTCGGTGCTGATCGGACCCTCGACGAGCCATACGTCGCGTCGTACCGGGACACCGGGGAGTGCCGTCTGGAGTTGCTCTTCACCGGCGGTGAGCTGGCTGACGAACGCGTCGCTTCGACCGATGGTGACCGCAGAGCTGATGTCGAACGGGGTCGCCGGCAGGCTCTGCATCGTGTCGTCCCGTAGTGACTCGGTGACGATCGCGCCGGCGGAGGTCCCGATCACCAACCGATCGACGACCGGCGGTGGTATCGAGAGGGTGAGTGGCAGGGCGGTGACGGCGGCGAACTCGACGATCCGCGCAGCGTCGTTGGCGAGGGGGCCGAGTTCGTCGTCGGTCAGGATCGACGTCGGCTGCGGAACTGCTGCGAAGCCGGCGAGCCCGACGGTGGCGGCAGATGGTCGCGTGTCGGTTCGGTGGAGCACGGTTCCGTGGCGGGCGATGTCGACACCGTCGGCCTGCAGGGTCACCAAAATCGGGTACAGCCCTGGTTGGTCGAGGCCCAGTCGGTCGGCCTGGCTCGGCGCGGTGTCGGTACCGATGGGCAGCGTCAGTGTGACGTGACCGTCGTCGGCGACCGAGATGAAGGGGCGCACGTCGTCGAACCGGACGCCATCGATGGGTTCGGCGAAGGCAGTGGGGAGCGCGTCGGGGCCGAGCCGGCCGATCAGATCAGCGGTCTCGTCGAGTCGGTCGTCGACGATGATCTCGACCGAGAGAGGCCGTGGCGGAGCTGGTGGTTCGTTCTCACTGTCCGTCTCATCTCCAACCGGCTCGTCGGCCGGTGCATCCGTTGGTTCGGTGGTGTCGACTTGGTCGATGAAGAGCAGTTCGGCTTCGGCCAGGTCGCCGGTCACGTCGTACGCCACGACGAGGTCGCCGCCGGCCGGGACGTCGATGCTGTGGTCGATCAGTGCGAGTTCGAGCGCGCCGAAGTCGAGCGGAGCGGGCTCATCGCTCTGTGCTTGGGCCAGCGGATGGGAGGGGAGCGACAGGGCACCCGTCGCTGCGACGGTTGCGATGACCGTCATCATCAGACCGATACGCGTGCACGGCCAACCTCGCCACCTCCTCATCGCTGCACACGCTACGGCAGTGCCGCCACCGAACTCGGCCGCCCGACGGGGGTGGCGGCGCGCCGGATGACGCAGGTTCGGTGGCGAAGAGCTTCGCTCAGGTCGGGCGAGTGCGCTCCATCACGACGAGTTCGTCGCGGCGGTCGCGGAAGCCCAAGTCGCGGTAGAGCTCGAGCGCAGGTTCGTTCTCGATGCCGGTGTTCACGAGCACGGTGGACGCGCCGCGGCGCTGCAGCCAGCTGAGCAGGTCGTCGACGAGGGCTCGGCCGATGCCGCGTCGATGGTGATCGGGGTGGACGGCGAGTCGTTGCAAGTATCCGGTGGTGCCGGCGAGGCCGGTGATCGAGAACCCGACCGCAGTCTGGCCGTCGAGTGCGACTCGACTGCGCTGCTTCGGGGTCGCGCCGATGATGTCGTTGAGGGTCTCGGGGGTGTTGCCCCATCCCTCGGGGAATGCAGCCCGGTCGATGGCGGCTGCGTCGGCGAGTCGACGTTGCCCGAGGCGTGTGATCCGGATCGGCGCAGTCGTTCGGACGCTGCGGCCGATCGGCATGATCCGGTCGACCGGTCGTTCGAGGAGTGCGAGTCGCTCACAGGTGGTGTACCCGGCTTCGAAGAATCGGTCGCGGGGTCCCGGAAACAGCGCGCTGGTGCGGATGGAACGGATCGATGGGTCGGAGAACGTGTGCCGGGTGAGCTCGACGATCTGCTGGACCGTCGGTGTGCTCGCCACGTCGAGCACGACGAGGTGAGCGATCGTTGGATCGTGGGGCCACGGACGAACGTCGGCGACGCTGGCGGTGCTCGAAGTGGTGCGCCGCCGCCCGGCGGCCCGCCGTGGACGCAGGCCCGTCATCGCCGCCACGCTAGAGCCCGCCGCACGCGATCGGTGACGGAGAGCGCGTCCCATCTGGGGTCAGACCCCAGATGGGACGGTGACGTTCGGGGTGGTGGGTGCGCCGTACGCTGGAGGCGTGATCCCCGAGCGATTCGATCCGGTGTTGCGCGAGGTGGCGCCACTCGCCGAGCGGTTCTGTGCGGCCGGCCATCGGCTGTACCTCGTCGGTGGGCCGGTTCGTGACCTGCTGCTCGATGCGGTCACCGGGCCGAACGACGAGATGGATCTCGACTTCTGCACCGATGCTCGCCCGCCCGAGATCAAGGCATGTCTCGAAGGCTGGGCTGATGCGCTGTGGACTCAGGGCGAGAAGTTCGGCACGATAGGAGCCCACAAGCGCACCGAATCGGGCGAACAGCGCACGTACGAGATCACCACGTTCCGCGCCGAGGCCTACACCGACGAGTCGCGCAAACCCCACGTCGTGTTCGCCGATGACGTCGAGGCCGACCTGTCACGGCGTGATTTCACCGTGAACGCGATGGCCCTCGAACTCACCGGCAGCGAGGGCACACCCGAGCTGGTCGACCCGTTCGAGGGTGCGATCGACCTGCTGCAGCGTCGACTGCGTACCCCGCTCGGACCCGAGGTGTCGTTCAGCGACGATCCGCTCCGCATGCTCCGCGCGGCCCGGTTCATCGCCCGGTTCCAGTTCGAGCCCTCCGACGAGTTGGTCGCGGCGTGCAAGGAGATGGCGCCGCGGCTCGAGATCGTGTCGGCCGAGCGGATCCGTGACGAGCTCGACAAGCTCATGGTCACCGACCATCCGGCGGCCGGGTTGTGGTTTCTCGTCGACACGGGCCTCGCCGATCAGTTCCTGCCCGAGCTGCCGAACATGCGGCTTGAACACGATCCGATCCACCGCCACAAGGACGTGCTCACTCACTCGATCGCCGTGGTCGAGAACGTGCGCCCGCCCGAGCAGTGGCCAGCGATTGCGTCGGGCGAGCGCGAGCCGTTCGACTTCCGCATCGTGCGGCTGGCTGCGCTGTTCCACGACATCGGCAAGCCGAAGACCCGCGGCCACCAGCCCGGCAAGGGCACCACGTTTCACCACCACGACGTGGTCGGCGCTCGAATGACCCGCAAACGGATGAAGGCGCTCAAGTACTCCACCGCCGACATCGACGCGGTGTCGGAGTTGGTCGAGTTGCACCTGCGGTTCCACACCTACTCGATGGGCTGGACCGACTCGGCCGTGCGTCGTTACGTGCGCGACGCCGGCGACCTGCTCCACGAACTCAATGTGCTCACCCGCTGCGATTGCACCACCCGCAACGAGAAGAAGGCTCGCCGGCTGTCACGCCGGATGGACGACCTCGAGGTCCGTATCGACGAACTCGCAGCGGCCGAGGAACTCGCGGCGCTGCGCCCCGAGATGGACGGCAACGCAGTGATCGAACACCTCGGCATCGAACCAGGCCGCGAGGTCGGTGACGCGATGAAGTTCCTGATGGAGGTCCGCCTCGAAGAAGGCCTCATCGGCGACGTCGAGATTCGCAAGCGCCTCGACGCCTGGTGGTCCGAATCTCAACTGGGGTCAGACCCCAGTTGAGATGTCGTTGAGCATCTCGCTGACATCTTCGGGGGCATCCACGTGCGCTCTCGCAGCCACTCCTAACGTCGGTGTGTGCCGATGGGGCAGGTGGCGATCGTGTTGGTGGTGGGCTTCGGCCTGCTCGCCGTGCTGTCGATCCTGCTGGTGACCCTCGACGCTCGCCGGACGCGCCATCGCCTCGCTGCGTCGAATGACGAGCTCGTCTCGACATCACACACCATCCGCTCGCTGCTCGACGGGCTTCCTGACGCCGTGTTCCAACTCGATGGTGATGGCCGCATCACATCGGCCAACGCTCGGGCGAGCGATCTCACCGGCCGTTCGGTCGAATCGCTGATCGGTCGCTCGTTCCTGGGCTTCGTCGCCGCCAGCGACCAAGACGACATCACCGATCGTTGGCGTCGACTCGGCCTGAGCGGCGTCACCGGCTCGGTCGAGCACGCCATGACGGGGGTCGTCTTCGAGCTGGTCGATCTGCACGGCGTGACCCATCTGGTCGAGGCCAGCCTGCATCGCCCGCCCCATCGTGATCACCCGTCGAAGCGTGACGGCGATGCGATGAGCGGTGTGATCGTGATCCTCCACGACGTGACCGATCGCGAGCGCACCAGCGCTGCGCTCGAGGCAGCTCGCTCGCGCTTCCAGCGCGCCTTCCACTCGGCGCCGACCGGGATGGCCCTGGTGAGTCTCACCGACAACCGGATCGTCGACGCCAACCAGGCGCTCGCCGACATGCTCGACCACTCGCGCCGGTACCTGCTCGGCCGGTCGATGCGGGAACTCACCCACCCCGACGACCTCCGGGCCGCGGCGCCTGAGCGGGCACGTATCGAACTCGGTATCGACGACGGCTATCGCCTCGAGCAGCGGTTCCTGCGACGAGACGGCGAGTGGATCTGGGCGAAGACCGAGGTCGCAGTCACCCCCGCCGACGACTCGGGCGACTCGGGCGATCTCATCGCCATCACACACGTCGAAGACGTCACCGAGCAGCGTCGCGCCGTCCAGCAGCTCTCGCACCAGGCGAGCCACGACAGCCTCACCGAGCTCCCCAATCGCGCGTCGCTCGTCGCCCGCCTCGACGAGGTGCTCGGCGAGGCCGGGCTCGAGGAGATCGCTGTGCTCTTCATCGACCTCGACAACTTCAAGGTCGTCAACGACAGCCTCGGTCATCGCGTCGGCGACGAGCTGCTCCGGCACGTCGCCAAGCGGTTTCGGTCGGTCATGCGTGAGAGCGACCAGCTCGCCAGGTTCGGCGGCGACGAGTTCGTCGTCTTCGTCGACGGCACCAGCCGCATGAGTGACGAGACCGGCGAGATCAACGTCGGCCCGATCGACCCGGCTGCGGTCGCGGCTCGGCTGCGTCGTTCGGTCGAAGACGTGGTGATCATCGAGGGCAACGAGTTGGTCGTGACCGCGTCGATCGGGTACGCCACCAACACCGAGCCGGGGATGACCGCTGACGAGCTGCTCCGCGATGCCGACATGGCGATGTATGAGGCGAAGCGCGGTGGTCGTGACCGCATCGCTCGCTACTCAGAGCAGACGCGCACCAAGTCCGTGCATGCGCTCCAGACGGTCACCGAGCTCCGCAAGGGCCTCGATCGTGGCGAGCTGGCCCCGTGGTTCCAGCCGATCGTCGATCTCGCGACCGGCCAGATCGTCAAGTTCGAAGTGCTGGTCCGTTGGGAGCACCCCGACCGGGGGATGATCGCTCCCGATCGCTTCCTTCCGACCGCTGAGGCCAACGGGATGGTGGGCGAGATCGGTGAGGTCATGCTCCATCGCGCGCTCGCCCAGCTCGCCCAGTGGCGTGCCGCCGATGACCCGTTCGGTGCGGCATCGCTCTCGGTCAACCTCGCAGCACAACAACTCGGTGACTCACTCTTCCTGCCGACGGTGCGCGATGCGCTGGGTCTGTCGGGCATCGAAGCCGACGCGCTCTGGTTCGAGATCACCGAGACAGCGCTCTTGAACGACGTCAACACTGCGTCGTCGGTGCTGCGTCAGCTGCGCGGTCTCGGCGTGCACCTCGCGGTCGACGACTTCGGTACCGGATACTCGTCACTCACGTATCTGAAGCGATTCCCGGTCGAGTCGATCAAGATCGACAAGTCGTTCGTCGACGGGCTCGGGATGGATGCCGACGACGAGACCATCGTGCGGGCGGTGATCGAACTGGGTCACTCACTCGGCCTGGCGGTGACCGCCGAGGGCGTCGAGACGCCACTCCAGCGAGACCGTCTCCGCGAGCTCGGGGCCAACCAGGGTCAGGGCTACCTCTTCGGCAAGCCCGCCCCGGCGAGCGAACTCCGCTCCATCATCGTCTGACGGCACCGTCGAGTCCGATGAGATCACCCTCGGTGTCCGACATCGGGGGTGATGATCAGCTGCCTTCCTTGCGGGCGCGGAGGACCAACGTGGTCGGGATCGGCTCGGTCGGGCTGACGCCGAGCTCCTTCACCTGATCGACCCGGAAGTTGGCGCGACCCAGCGCGGTGAACCAGTCGCCGAAGGTGCGGGCGTTGACCCCGTAGGCGTGCCCGGCGTTGACCGCCGAGAACGGGTGCGGCATCGAGATGACGAAGTGCGCCGACGGCTTGAGGATGCGGTGAACCTGCCGGAGGAGGCGACCGAGGTCGTCGATCTCGTTGATCGTCTGTGCGGCCACGACCACCTCGCAGGTGGCTGAAGTGATGTCGCCGAGGTCGGCTAGGTCGGCTTCGATGCACTGCACCGTCACCTCAGCGGCGTCGGCACGCTGGCGCATCTCGCCGATGCGATCACCGTCGGGATCGACGGCGATCGACTTGCCGCCAGCGTTCGCGAACTCGATCGCGTTGAACCACTCCGACACCCCGAGTTCGACGGCACGCTTCGCGCCCCCCACGTCGCCGCACAGCTTCAGCTCCGTGTCGCCCGGCACGCCGTTTCCGTAGGTGATGTTCGCAGTCACGCCAACAGTCTGGCCGCCGAGCGCAGGCCCGGCGTGCCATTGCGTGCAGCGGTCGTCGCGTGGCGCTGGTGAGAGGTTGGTGGGACATCGATGGGAGGTCGGCGAGGCGCACAAGATTCGTTCGAGGAGGGCTCGGGAGGTCAGCACGCTGCAACGCACAAGTAGCCTGCACAGCCATGTCCTTCTCGGTCGGTGCGATTCGCGGTGGCACCGACGGAGCGCGGGGCATCGTCGACCACCGGCTCGCTCGCCGCATGCTCATCAGCGAAGTTCGCAAGGGACGCGTTCCGCTCGAGATGGTGTGCGACGCTCACCCCGAGCTCATCCGTGCGGCCCGCAATGTCGGCACCCAGACCCAGTCGATGTGTCCGATCTGCGAGGAGACCGAGTTGCGCCTCGTCACCTACGTGTTCGGTCACGGCATCGGCCCCCAAGGTCGTTGCGTGTCGACTGCCAAGGAGATGCGTTCCCTCAACGCCCGCCCCGACGACCTCAATGCATATGTCGTCGAAGCGTGTACCGAGTGCCGATGGCATCACCTGCTCCGCGTCCTGCCCATCGGTGGACGCCGCTAGGCGCCGTGCGAATCGTCGCCCTGGTCGCCACTCTCGCGCTCGCCGTCGTCGGGTGCGCGTCTGACTCGCCTGAGACGGCCGACGTCTCGACGAGCGCGTCGACGGACCTCGATGTCGCGACCTCCGTCGACGACTCCGAGGGAGACACGACTCCGACGACCGCCGCTTCAGACAACGAGGAGCCGAAGCCCGAACCTGCGCGCACTGCTGGAGACGTCGATGCGTCCGCTGGCGTCCAGCCCGACGGGTTCACCACCGTGACGGTTCGCATCACATCGGCCGACGGTCAGACGTGCGATGTGTGCCTCTGGCTCGCCGATGCCGGCGACGAACGAGGTCGGGGACTCATGGGGGTGACCGACCTGGGCGAACCGGTCGGAATGCTGTTCCGATTCGAACGATCGACCAGCGGCAACTTCTTCATGTTCAACACGCCGATGCCGCTGTCGATCGTGTGGTTCGATGCGAGCGGCTCTCACGTGAACGAGACCGACATGGCGCCGTGTCTCGTCGACGACTCGTCGGAGTGCGAGCGGTATGGACCCGGAGCCGACTACCTCGACGCGATCGAGATGGTCCAGGGCGAACTCGACGTGATCGGCATCGGCCCGGGCTCGACACTCGAGGTGCTCGCTGAGCACGACGTCTGCCCGGAGCCGGCGTGAGCGACGACACGGTGCGAACAGAGGTCGCCGAGGCCCTCGACGTCACCGACCACCCCGACACACCCGTGCCTGCGATTCCGGCGGCCACCGTGCTGCTCGTTCGTGACGCCGTCGGCGCGTCCGGCGTCGAGGTTCTGATGATCGAGCGGGGCCAGGGAACCTCGTTCGGTGGCATGTGGGCGTTTCCGGGCGGGGTGATCGAACTCGCCGACATCCCTGCCGGCAGTGCTCCCGACCCGCTGCCCGCGGCGCGACGAGCCGCTGCCCGCGAAACCGCCGAGGAGGTCGGTCTGGTCGTCGACCCCGACGACATGGTGTGGTGGAGCCACTGGGTGCCACCCGAGCGGACGCCAGCGCGAAAGCGTTTCTCGACCTGGTTCCTGCTGTCGCCGGCTGGCGATCAGCACGCCGACGAACGGGTCGAGGTCGATGGTCACGAGGTGCGGACGCACCGGTGGATCCGACCGAGCGACGCGATCGACGGATTCATGGCCGGTGAACTCGGAGTGGTCGCCCCGACGATGGTGACGCTGGTTGATCTCGCCCGCCGCACCTCGGTCGAGCACGCGATCAGCACCGCTCACGTCGAGCACTTCGCCACGCGGATCATCGCTGCCGACGACGGCCGATGGTGCATCTGGCACGGCGACGCCGCCTACGACACTGGCGATCTGGGTGCCCCCGGCGAGCGCAACCGCATGCTCATCGATGCGTTGATCCGCCACCCGTACGAGCGCACTCGCTGGCCCTGACCGTACGCGGGCGGGATCGAACCGATGGGGGACCGCGCCGAACGGCTGCGGTCAGCCGAGGGCGGCGTGGTACGCCGACCAGTCGGCGTCGGGCCAGCGCTCCTCGGTGCGGGCCAGCGTGAGCTCGGTCCAGAACGGGTCACCCGGGGCGGGAACACCCAACACGGTGCGTTGCTCGACCGACGCCTGGTTCATCACGAGATGCCACGGCTCGCGGAAGTACCTCGGCCAGGCTGACCAGCCGATCTGGTCGTTGCCGGCCCGTTTGTAGCTCGCGGTGATCGTGTAGCGGAAGCCGTCTGGTTCGGTGAGGTTCGTACCCCGGTGCCACACATCGATGCCGTACGCGAACACCGAGCCGGCCGGTGCGGCGCCACTTCGTTCGACCTCCCGCAATGCGGCTTGGGTGCCGTCGTCCTCGCGGGCGAACTGTGACCGCATCGGCCCGGTGATGGGGTCGCTGTCGGGCATCGGCACGTAGTGGATCGCACCGTGAGCGTCGGTGACGTCGGTGAGGTAGATCATGAAGTTGATCGTGCGGTCGATCTCGTCCTCACCCGGCACCGTCAGGGTGTGGTTCTTGTAGTCGCAGTGGTGGACCTGATCGAAGTCGGTCTGGCCGGTGAACTTCGCCCAGGTGTGGCACTGGTAGATCCGAACGTCGTCGGTGCCGAGCGCGTCGCGGGCAGCAGCCATGAGCGCGGGATGCAATCCGAGCAGGTTCAATTCGGGTGTCGCGTCGAACGGCAGGTCGTGCATGTTGGCGAACTGCGTCGCGCGTCGTGTCGCCTCGTCGAAGGTCGTGTGGGCATCGGGGTCGTTCGGCCGGAGATGCCCGTAGAGCTGCTCCATCGCGTCGACGCAGGGGGCCAACTCATCGGTCGTGAAGAACGAGTCGAGGACGACGCCGCCGTCGCGCCGCCACGTGTCGAGTTGGTCGCTGTCGTGGCGCACGTGCTCCATGTTGGCAGCCGCGCTGTGGCGGCTCGTTCTCCGAGGTCGCCGCTGTGCGGATTGGCGGCCGACCAGATCGATTCGGTTCAGCTCAGTTCGACTGAGTGCCGACCTTCAGATCCTTGAAGGGCACGCCCTTGTCGACCGCAGGCTCCCGGGGCAGGCCGAGGACGCGGTCGCCGATGATGTTGCGCTGGATCTCGTCGGTGCCACCGGCGATCGACGACTGGAACGACTGCAGGAACACCCGCTGACGCTCGGCACCGTTGTCGGCGTCGGGCTCCCATGCGATCGTCTGCGGACCGGCGATCTCGAGGGCCACCTCGCGCATGGCCCAGGCGATGTTCGAGCCGAAGAGCTTGCCGAGTGAGCCACCTGGACCCGGGGTCTTGCCAGCCTTCATCTCGGCCTTCGTTCGCTGAGCGACCAGTGCCTTGGTGGTCTCCATCGAGTAGATCTTCATCAGCTCCTGGCGAACGACGGGATCGCTGACCTTGCCGTTCTCCTGGGCCGCCTTGAGCAGCATCTTGTACGTGGGCTGGTTCACCTTGCCGGTGCCGGCGGTGCCGATGGCGACACGCTCGTACATGAGCATCGCGGTCGCCATTCGCCAGCCGTTGTTGTACTCACCGAGCAGGTGATCGGCGGGCACGCGCACCTCGGTCATGAACACTTCGTTGAACTCGCTGCCGCCGTCGATCTGGTGGATCGGGCGGATCTCCATGCCCGGGGCCTTCATGTCGATGAGGAACATCGAGATGCCGGCGTGCTTCGGCTGCTCGGCGTCGGTGCGGGCGATCACGATGCCGTAGTCGGCGAAGTGGGCGGTCGTGGTCCACACCTTCTGGCCGGTGATGATCCACTCGTCGCCGTCCTTGACCGCCTTGGTCTGCAGCGAGGCGACGTCGGAACCGGCGCCGGGCTCGGAGAACATCTGACACCAGAGGGTTTTGCCTGCGATGGCGTCGGGCAGGTAGTGCTTCTTGATCTCGTCGGTGCCGTATTCGGCGATCATCGGTACGCACATGCCGTGGCTGATGATGAACGCCCCCGTCATCATCGTGTAGTTGCCCTGTGCCTCACGCCAGATCTTTTCGTGGGCCGGGGTGTAGCCACCCCCGCCGTACTCCTCGGGGTAGGCGACGCCGGCGAGGCCGGCGCCGGCGGCGGCGGCGAGAAACGCCTTCTGGTCCTCGTAGGTCGGGATGCCCTGGCCGGGCTTGAAGGCGTATGTGTCGAGGAAGTCGATGCACTTCTGGCGGAACTCGGCGGCTTCCTGCTCGGTCAACGTGTCGCTCATGGCGCTACTCCATTCGTTCTCGTGCACAACTGCGTGCGGTGGCCACACACTCGTGCACGAGATGGGCGGGTGGGTGACTGGATTTGAGTAAACTGTATGTCGTCATACAATATGGGTTCAAACCGAAGGGACACTTCGGTGGTGGATCCGATGAGCGCACTGACCAACAACGAACTCGATGCCCCGCCGTGGCTGCGGGTCGAATCGACGCTCATGTCGACAGCCCGGCTCATTCGCGAGGCGTTCGACGCCCGACTCGAGCCGCTCGATCTCAACCTCACCCAGGCCAGCCTCATCGCCTATGTCGCCGAGTTCGGCGCCACCACGCAGACCCGACTCGCCGATCGGCTCGACATCGGCCGGGCGGCCATCGGCACCGTCATCGATCAACTCGAGCGGCGCGAACTCGTCGCCCGGCATCCCAACCCGACCGATCGCCGGGTGTGGCTCGTCGACGTCACCGACACCGGCCGTCGGCTCTCCGCCGAGATCGCCAAGGTCGACGAACGACTCCGCGGTGAGCTGCGCCACGGCATCGGCCGCGAAGAACGGCAAGCCCTGTCGTGGGTCCTCACCCGGCTCCAACAGAACCTCCAGTCGGCCATCGCCGACACGAGCGAATCAAGCAACTCCGAACCCAACCAGCCAGACAACAGCAACTCCAACAACTGAAAAGAGAGCACCATGCCCGAAGCAGTCATCGTCGATGCCGTCCGTACTCCCGGCGGCAAGCGCAACGGCCTCCTCAAAGACGAGCACCCCGCGGCCCTCCTCGCCCACGTCCTGAAGGCCGTCGAGGAGCGCACCGGCCTCGACCCCGCCCAGGTCGACGACGTCGTCACCGGCTGTGTCATGCAGGTCGGTGAGCAGTCGCTCAACATCGGCCGCAACGCCGTGCTCTCCGCCGGCTGGCCGGAAGAGGTCCCCGCCACCACCGTCGACCGCCAGTGCGGCTCGAGCCAGCAGGCGATGCACTTCGCCGCCCAGGGCGTCATTGCGGGCGCGTACGACATCGCCGTCGCCTGTGGCGTCGAGGTCATGACCCGCACCCCGATGGGCGCTTCGATCGTCCAGGGCATGGGCTTCCCGTTCCCGCAGGAACAGCAAGATCGCTACGCCGACACCGGCCTGCCCCCGCAGGGCATCGGCGCCGACATGATCGCCGACGAGTACGACCTCACCCGAGAAGACCTCGACGCCTTCGGCGCTCAGAGCCAGGCCCGCGCCGCCGTCGCCCGCGACGAAGGCCGCTTCGAGCAGGAGATCGTCCCCGTCGAGGTGGAGATCGAAGGCGAGACCGTCATCGTCAAGGACGACGAGGGCATCCGTGACGGCACCACCGCCGAGAAGCTCGCCAACCTGAAGCCCGCGTTCGCCGAGGACGGCAAGATCACCGCCGGCAACTCGTCGCAGATCTCCGACGGCGCATCGGCCGTGCTCATCATGTCGGCCGAGAAGGCCGCCGAGCTCGGCATGAAGCCCCGCGCCAAGTTCCACTCGTTCGCCCTCGCCGGCACCGACCCGGTCACCATGCTCAAGGGCCCCATCCCGGCGACCAAGAAGATCCTCGAGAAGACCGGCCTCACCATCGACGACATCGACCTCTTCGAGGTCAACGAGGCATTCGCCTCGGTCGTGCTCGCATGGCAGAAGGAGACCGGCGCCGACATGAGCAAGGTCAACGTGAACGGTGGCGCCATCGCGCTCGGTCACCCGCTCGGCGCGTCGGGCACCAAGCTCATGGCCACGCTGTTGAACGAGCTCGAGCGCACCGGCGGCAAGTACGGCCTCCAGGTCATGTGCGAGGGCGGGGGCATGGCCAACGCCACCATCATCGAACGTCTCGACTGAGGCGGCGCTGGGGGCGGCGATCTCTGCGTTGCGAGGGCTCGTCGTTGCCACGAGGCAGCTTTCGCGCCTCGCGCTCACCACCTCCAGCACCCCCTCAGCAAGCTTGCCTCCACCGGGCGGCGCGTACGTTTCGCGCGGGTCTTGGGGCGGGCTGTTTGCTGACTCTCCAACGGCTACTGCGCACGCGTTGCGCAAGAATTCCATTCGACCGGGCCTTCGGGCCCGGTCGTTTGGGTTGTGGGCGACCTCTCACAGGGTTGGTTCAGCTCGATGAGATTGCCCGTTGGGTCGTCGAAGACGGCTCGGCGGTAGACGTCAAGCCATGACCCGGCGAACGGGAAGTGTGGGCGGTCGGTGCGTTCACGCAGGCCGCCGACGCGGACGCAGAAGCGAAGCGAAGCGATGCCTCAGCGTCGTGGACGTCGAGCGAGACCTGATGGACCCCGGTCGCGTGCGCAGACGAACCGTACCAGTTGGATCCGTATCGATATGTCGCTAGCTTGTTAGCGACATATCGATAACTGTAACGATCGTACTCGATCCCCGGGAGGGACATCACCTTGAACACTCGATTCGACGCACTCGATCCACACAGCAACCCCACCATGAATCCGAGAGCAGCTCGGCGTGTGCGCCACAAGCTGCGCCATGCCGGCCGGCATGAGGAAGGACGTCACATGCACGATCACCACGAACGATTTGGCCATCACTCGCCCCACAGTCGAGGCGGCGGTCGGCATCGCGCCCGCCGCGGTGCCATCGTCGAAGCAGTGCTCACCCTGCTCGACGAGCGGCCCATGCACGGCTACGAACTCATCACCGAACTCGAGACTCGCAGCGAGGGCCGCTGGCGTCCGAGCGCCGGCACCATGTACCCGGCCCTCGGTCGGATGGAGGCCAAGGGGCTCCTCGTCAGCGCCGAGGTCGACGGCAAGAAGCAGTTCTCGCTCAGCGACGCTGGGCGCGAACGCCTGAGTGCGGTGCGTGCCGAACGCACCGACGACGCCCCCGAGCCCTGGGACGAGCACGCCGGCGGAGGACGGGGCGATCTGCGTCGCCGCATCCAGGAGATCGTGGGGCAAGCTCGACAGATCGGCCGGTTCGGCACCCCTGAACAGATCACCGCGGCCGGTGAGGTCCTCGACGAGACCCGTCGCAGCCTCTACAGGATCCTCGCCGACGACACCAGTGCCACGTCGAACGCCGACACCCAAGTCGACACCCAAACCGATACCGACGCCGACACTGCGACCTCCGAAGGCGCTGACTGATCGCTGACGCGACACCGGCCGTTCATCAGGCTTCCATCAAGAACCACAAGTTGAAGGCGGTCGTTGCCGAATCCTGACCATGACCCCACGGGAAGAGCTCGCCGAACTGGTGGCGCTGCCAGGCGCCATGGTCGTCGCGTTCGACCCGTTGGCCGCCACCTCGGTCGCCCTCCCCCCGGAGCTCGGCCTCGACGATGCCGACCTCGTCGACGCCAGCGCTCCCATCGACCTGCTCGATCCCACCAGCCAAGGTGCTGCGGTCGTCGCGTTCGAGCGGGCGCGTCGGTCCGGGACGAGCGACGTGGTCGTCCGCGTCGCAGACGCATCGAAGCTGATGCGGCTGCATCTGTTCGACCTCTCCGACCATCACGACGTGTTCGTCGGAGTGATGGTCCCGGTCGATGACGACAGCGAGACCACCGTCGAGACGTCATCGCTTCCCGTGCGTCGAGCGAGTATGCGCCTCACGCTGGGTGGCGTGATCGAGTCGATCGACGCACCATTCACCGAGCTGTTCGGCTGGGATGTCGAGGAGGTCGTCGGCGAATCGACGCTGTCGCTGATCCACCCCGACGACCACGACGCGTCACTGGTCACGTGGGCCGAGGTGCTCGCCGCTGGCGGTGGGAGTGCGCGGGTTCGTCAGCGACTCCGCTGTCGCGATGGCTCCTGGCTCTGGTGCGAGGTGACCGACGAACGCGACGACACCGACCCGAGCCGACCCCGCGTCACGAGCGAGCTCATCGACGTGTCGCGCGAGATCGAGGCCCACGCTGCACTGCAACGTCGCGAGACGATGCTCGACCGGCTGTATCGGGCGTTGCCCACCTCGGTCATCGTGCTCGACGTCGACGGATCGGTCGCCGTCGAGAACGAGCGTTGGACGGACTTCTTCGGTGAACACGAGCTCGGTCCGTACCACGCGATGCTTCATCGCTGCGCGAGCCGAGACCGCATCGTCGGCGCGCTCGACCGCTCGATCAGTGGGCTCGATGATGTCGACCTTGCGATCGACCTCGACGACGGAAGTTGCCGTCACGCCGACCTCCACATACGACCCCTCGTCGAACGGGGCGTGCACGTCGGAACCCTGCTCACGGTCGACGAGACGACCGCTCGCCGTCACCATGCCGATGACTTGGCCGAGCAGATGCGTCGAGATGCGCTCACGGGTGCACACAACCGTCTCGGCGTGCGCGAGCACCTCGAGGCTCGCCTCGCTTCTGAAGACCCCATCGCCGTGTTGTACATCGACCTCGATGGATTCAAGACCGTGAACGACACCCACGGGCATCAGATCGGTGATCGGGTGCTGCGAGCCGCCGTCGCCGGGATCGTCGCGTCGACCGATGAGGGTGCCATCGTCGGCCGAGTCGGCGGCGACGAGTTCGTGGTGGTGCTCGACCCTTCGTTCGACAACGCCACCATGCTCGCTGCCCGCGTCCGGGAACAGATCCTCTGCCACACGGCGCAGGTCGACCCGACCGTTGGCCTCGAAGCGTCCATCGGCGTCGCCGAACGGATCGAGGGCGACGACTTCGACGCGCTGATCGATCGCGCCGACCGGATGATGTACGCCGAGAAGCAACACCGCCGGGCCTTCGCCCGAGCGCTCTCGATCTCGTTCGATCCCGACGCGGCGCCCGACACCTCGGTCGCTGCGGCCGTCGACGTGGCGATCGGTGGAGCCGATGCGGCCGCCGCCGACGATCAACTCGTCACGCCGTGACGTCGCCCTGAACCTCGAGGCACACCCCGATGTCATCAGCGCTAGCGTCGCGTTCATGAGCTCGATCGCCAGCGAGAAGTACGTCGCCCTCACCACGTACAAGCGTGACGGCACGCCAAAGACCCTGCCGGTGTGGATCGCCGACTTCGGCGACGGGACGATCGGGTTCACCACGGCATCCAGCAGCTACAAGGTGAAGCGCATCGCCCACGACCCGCGCGTGGTGTTGCAGCCGTCGAACGCCAAGGGCGAACCCACTGAGGGCACCGAGCAGGTCACCGGCACGGCCACTTCCGTCACCGGCGACGAGTTCGGTCGCTACCGCGACACGATCAAGGCGAAGTACGGCATCCAATTCCACGCGATCAACCTCGTCGGGAAGTTCATGAAGCTGATCGGCAAGCGCAGCGGCACCGACTGTGCCGTCGTGATCGCGCTCGACTGACGGTCAACCATCACCGCTGAGCGAGGGTGGCGCGGCATCCAGGAGGCCGCTGACGGCTGAGCGTCAGCCCTTGTCCGGCAGGTCGTACTCGGCCACCACATAGGGGTGGTCGGGGTCGTAGGTGGTCAGCGGGGCGGGGTCGGCAACCCGCCCGATCGGACGCACCTCGGCGCCGGTCCGATCGAGCCGCCGATCGCCGAGAGCGTGGCGGGCGTCCTCAGCGATCTGGTCGAGGCGGGCCGCGATGTCTGGGTGCCGGGCCAGCACATCCGTGGTCTCGCCGATGTCGGCGTCGAGGTCGTAGAGCTCTCGCCGCTCCTTGCCCTCTTTCGAGAAGTGGAGCTTCCAGCGCCCCGACCGCACGGCCTCGAGATCGTTCATTCGATAGTAGAGGAATGCGTCGTGGGGTGACGGAGCGTCCTCCTCCAGCCAGAGAGCGGCGATGTCGGCGCCGTCGATGACGCGATCGGCTGGGACCTTGGCGCCGCACAACCCGGCGAGCGTGGGGAAGAGATCCATGGCGCTGACGACCGCGTCGCTCACACGACCAGCAGCGATCCGTTGCGGCCAGCGGACGATGCCGGGCACCCGCTGACCCCCTTCCCACGTCGTCCCCTTCGTGCCCCGGAGCGGATCGTTGCTCCCGCCGAGTGGCTCGGTGGAGCCCCATGGCGGCGGGTTGTCGCCCAACGAGCCGTTGTCACTGGTGAAGATCACGATCGTGTTGTCGGCCAGCCCGAGCACCTCGAGTTCACGGAGCAGCACGTCGGTGGCCCAGTCGATCGAACCAACGGCGGCCCCGTAGGCGCCATTCCGTGAGGCGTCGGCAAACCGCTGCTGCACGTAGATGGGCAGGTGGACGTACAAATGGGCCAGGTAGAGGAAGAACGGGCGGTCGCGCTCGGCCCGGATGAAGTCCAGCGCGTTCGCCACGTAGCGCTCGGTCAGTGATGCCTGATCGGGCTGCTGCTCGACCACCTCGCCGTCAACGATCAGCGGGAGCGGTGGCAGCTCCGGCATGAAGTCGGGGGCACCGACCTGGCGGCCCATGTCATTGGAATACGGCAGGCCGAAGTAGTGGTCGAAGCCGTGGTTCGTTGGCAGGAACTCGGCCTGGTCGCCACAGTGCCACTTGCCGATCGCCTGGGTGGCGTAGCCGGCGTCAGACAGCACGCGGGCGAGGCTGATCTCCGATGGCGGAAGCCCGACGGCCATGCCGGGGAACAGCACCGGGAGTCCCTCGAAGGAGCCGAAGCCGATCCTCGGCGGGTAGCAGCCGGTCAGCAGGGCGGCCCGCGCCGGCGAGCACACTGGCGAGGCGGTGTAGAACGATGTGAACCGGAGACCTTCGGCTGCCAGCCGATCCAGCGCCGGCGTGTCGTTCCGCCCGGACCCGTAGCAACCGAGGTCGCCGTATCCGAGGTCGTCGCAATTGATGAGCAGGACGTTCGGCTGATCACGCATCGCTCGTCATCACACCACCGGCAACGGCTCGCCGCAATGGTCAGGCCATGCTGAGGGGCTGCTCAGCCCGTGCCGAGTGGACGCTCGGCGAGCAGCGAGTACTCCATCGGAACCAGGTCGCGCTGTTCCTCGGGCAACCGCCACAGCCCGTCGTGCTCCTCCTGGCCCGGGATCATCCACCAGTCGAGGAACCGGTGTTCGTCGAGCACCCGGAGGTCGAGCCCCGCATCGATCACCGCCATCACCACGGCGCCGATTCCGTGGTTCCATTCGTGATGGCGGGAGTTGCTCACCGTCTGGCCATCGGTCTCGACGTAGGTCGTCGGGTCGTCGAACGTCATCGGCTCGATCGTCTCGAAGTACGGATAGCGAAGCCGCAACACGCCGTCGCCGTGATCGGTGTCGTCGATCGTGTACGCCATCGGGTGCCCCTCGCGGAGATAGAGGCGCCCGCCGGGTGCGATGAGTTCGCCGACGACCCCTCCCCATCGAGCCACGTCGGGGAGCCAGTTCAGCGCACCGATCCCGGTGTAGACGAGGTCGAATCGCCGACCCTCGAGGGCATCGACCGCGTCGTACACGTTGGTCTCGACGAAGGTGCCCGGCGTGTCGACCGAGGCGAACAGCTCGCGCGCTGCGTCGAGTGAGGCGCCCGATTGATCGAGTCCGGTCACGTTCGCACCGAGTCGGGCGAGCGACAGGGTGTCGGTGCCGATGTGGCACTGCAGGTGGAGGACGTCGAGCCCGCTCAGATCGTCGCCGAGGTAGCGGCGATCGAAGTCGACGACGGCGCTCAGCAGGGCCGGATCGTCGCGGTAGCGATCGAGGGCGTAGCCCCGCGTCGGGTGGGCGTGCAGCGTGGCGCGGTCGTCCCAGTTCCGTCGGTTCTGCTCCATGTACGCCTGGGCATCGTCGCGATCGCTGCTCGACATGACGGTCGCCACTCAGTTCTGCAGCACGTCGATGACCGCTCGGACTTCGTCGGTCGCCTCGCCGGTCGGCCAGGTGACGTAGTACTTGCGGCCCGAACGGACCTCGGGGCCGACCGCGACGATCGCTTCGCTCGCGAGGAGCTCGTCGACCAGCGGCTTCCAGCCGAGCCCGACACCGCGCCCCGCGAGCACCTGCTGCAACACCAGCGGATAGTTGTTCCACATCGTTCGCCCGGGGCGCCGTTCGAGGACGAGGTCGAAGCGTTGCAGCCAGGCGGCCCAGGTGAGCCAGGGCCCGTCGCCATCGTCGAGGTGAACGAACGGCAGCTCGATGAGCTCGCTGGCGGTGGTGTCGACACTGAGTCCGTGTTCGGCTGCGAATGACGCCGATGCGATCGGCACGACGCTCTCGTCGAACAGGCGGTGTGCCGACTGGCCGACGAACTGGCCATTGCCGATGCGTACTGCGGCATCGAACGTGCCGTCGGACAGGTCTATGTCGCGGTCGACCACCTGGAGGCGGAGCTCGAGATCGCCGAGAGCGGCGTGGAGTCGATCGACTCGCGGCATCAGCCACTGCTGCGCGATGCCGGGGTGCGCAGCGAGCACGAACAGCGACGCAGTGGTCTCGAGGTCGGAGAGACCAGACTCGATCACGTCGAGACCCGCCCCGATCCGTTCGGCGAGGTGTCGCCCGGCATCGGTCAGCCGAGCTCGGTTCGCCGTGCGCTGGAAGAGTGCGGTGCCGAGTGAACGTTCGAGTGCGACGATGTGACGGGTCACGGCGGGTTGGGTGATGCCGAGTTCACGGGCCGCCGCGGTGAAGCCTCCACCGCGCGCCGCCGCCTCGAACACGACGAGGCGCTGCAGCCGATCGAGGCGCCGGAGTCGGGGGCGAGCCATGACCGCAGATCATGGCAGATCACCGTTGACGTGACCCAGAGGATTCACCAGCATCAGCTCCTGTAGTGCTCGGGGGCTGCATTGGTCGTGACAGTTGAGGCTGGAAGTCACCCTCGGCCGTGAGGCAGTCCATACTCGGCCGGGTGAACGACACGAGCTCTCACGGATACGACGCGCTGTTGCTGTTGAGCTTCGGTGGCCCCGATGGCCCCGACGACGTGATGCCCTTCCTCCGCAACGTCACCGCCGGTCGTAACGTCCCCGATGAGCGCCTCGCCGTGGTCGCCGAGCAGCACGCGATGTTCGGCGGTCGCTCGCCGATCAACGAACAGAACCATGACCTGATCGATGCGCTGGGTGCCGAGTTCACCGAGCACGGCATCGACCTGCCGATCTACTACGGCAATCGCAACTGGGGCCCGTACGTCGCCGACACTGTCCGCCAGATGCGCGCCGACGGCGTTCAGCGGGCACTCGTGCTCGCGACGTCGGCGTTCTCGTCGTACAGCGGGTGTCGCCAGTATCGAGAAGATCTCGCACGGGCGGCCGACGAGGTCGCTGCCGATGGGCAGGGCGCTCCCGAACTCCAGAAGCTGCGGCTGTACTACAACCACCCGGGCTTCATCGATGCCGTCGTCGATCGGATCGGCGATGTCCACCGACCCGGCGCGCGACTCGTGTTCACCGCACACTCGATCCCGAACTCGATGGCAGCGTGGTGCGAGTACGAGCCGCAACTCCGTGAGATGTCGGCACTCGTGGCCGAGCGCCTCGGCGTCGGAGCCGATGGTTGGGACCTCTGCTATCAGAGCCGAAGCGGTCCGCCCCAGGTGCCGTGGCTCGAACCCGACGTGAACGATCACCTCGAGACGCTCGCCGCCGACGGGGTCATCGAGGTGACGCTGATGCCGCTCGGGTTCGTGAGCGATCACATGGAAGTGAAGTTCGACCTCGACCACCAGGCCGCCGAAACCGCGCAACGCCTCGGCGTCAGCCTGCGTCGGGCACCGTCGGTCGGAACCCACCCGGCGTTCGTCGCCGGCCTGCGCGAGCTGGTCGAGGAGAGGTTGGTCGGCGGTGAGGTGAAGTGGGTCGGCGAAGCCGGGCCGTGGCCCGACCCGTGCCCCGATGGCCATTGCCTCCCACCCCCCGGCACGCCGTCAGGCCGGCCAGCTCGCTGACCGTTACAGCTGGTGTCAGACACCAGCTGTAACGGTTGACTCAGGAGGGGCGGGGGCCGGGGTCGGGGGCTTCAGTGCGGGTCTTCTTCAGCTCGAAGAAGCCGTCGATGTCCATCATTGCATCGAGGGCGTCCCACAGCTTGAGGCTGTCGTCGGTCGGCGGGATCTTGGTGATCACCGGGCCGAAGTAGCCGACGCGCTCGCCGCGTGAGTTCAGCTTGGCGATGATCGGGGTGCCGACGTCGTTGCCGACCAGCGACAGGCCGTCGTCCATCTTCTCGGCGATCACGTCGTCCCACGACTCGTCGTCGTACGCAGCCAGGTGCTGCTCGTCGAGCCCGGCCGCTGCGAGCACCTCGGCGGGGTCGTACATGTACTCCTTGTCGTGGTGGATGCGGCTGGCCGCTTCCCAGTACAGCTTGAACACGCCGTCGTTGCCGTCGGTGGTCCGCACCGATTCCATCATCCGCAGCGTCTTGTGGGTGTGCTCGCTGACCGTTCGGTACTCGGAGCCTTCGGGCGGGTTGTTCTTGCGAAGCAGCGAGATTGGTCGCCACTGGATGTCGAGATCGCGGTGGGGTGCGACCTCGTCGACGGCCCACCGGGCGGTGGCCCAGCAGAACGGGCAGGCGGGGTCGACCCAGAATTCGATGGGGGTGCTCATGGGGAAGTTTCCTCTCGGGCGCAGGGATGGGGTGGGACGGGACGGTGGGGGAGACGGGCGAGGCGCAGCGTGTCAGACGGTGGCGGGGCAGGAGATGCTCAGGCCTGAACGTGCGTCGGGGCCGAACTCGAAGCCGAGTGCCTCTCGGTAGAAGGTGAGTGATCGCTCGGTGTTGCGGACGTAGCGCACCGCGTGGTTCAACCGGTGGGTTCCCATGGGTTGATGCAACCGTCGGTGGTCGCCGCGAATTCCGGACGCACTCGGATATGTCGGAGTGGCGGTTCTGGTGAGCCCGTCAGCCAGCGGCGCGGCGGCGGGCCCGGTGGTCGGCGGTGTGGGTGCGGCTGGCACAACGTGGATCGGAGCAGAAGCGTTTCGACCGGTTGCGGGTGGCGTCGTAGAACAGGCGGTCGCAGTCGTCGGCGCCGCATCGGCCGAAGCGGATCGTGCCGTTGTCGCACAGCTCGTGTGCCAGCGCCATGAGGAAGTCGGCGAGGAGCTGATCGTCGAACTTGGCCGTCGGCGGGGTCCAGTGGATGTGCGGCCCGACGTGATCGTGGTCGACGATCGACGGGGTGATCGGGAGCTCGGTCAGCTCCTCGTTGACGCGGCGCGCGGCGTTGTCGACCTCGAGGTCGGGCAGCTCGCGGAGGAACGGCAGGAGTTCACCCATGCGCTGTTCGGCCCGTTGCATCGACGCTGCCGATGCGCCGGCTGACCGGCTGAATCCCCGCTCGGTGAGGAGCGGTCGGAGGTCGAGATCGTCGTCGATCAGCCCGTTGGCGGCGTCGACCATGGTCTCGAGGGTGATCCGGATCTCCGACTCGGTGACCGATGCGACGTGCATCAGGCGAGCATACCCACCCACACGACGTTGCGTAAGGAGTCAAATCGGAGTAGAACCTCACGTTTGTCAGGACCGTATGAATGAACACTCCTGACACGCGCCCACACTGCGGCGCCCACGACCTGCCCCGTCGCCCGATTCCTCGAGGTCCCGATGCTTCCCGCCGTCCTGCTCACCGCACTCCTCATCGTCGCCAATGTGCTCGGTGCTGCGATGGCGGCACCACAGGCGGTCCGGTTGCTGCGCGCTCGTGACACGGGCGGCGTGTCGTCGGTGTGGGTCGGAGTGAGCATCGCGATGAACCTCTGGTGGCTGCTGTACGGGCTCGCCGCTGAACTCTGGGCGCTCGTTCCGCTCTCGGTCGTCGCCGTCGTGCTCTACGCCGTCATCGCGGTGACCCTCACGCGCCTCCGCCGGGGCAGGACGCTTCCCGAGATCGCCATGGGCGCCACGATCGGGCTCATCCCCGTTCCCGCCCTGGTCATCGGTGGCCTCGATGCGGCGGGCGTGGCGATCGGCATCGGTTACGGGCTGCAGCTCGCGCCGGCCGTCGCCGCATCGTTCCGCACCCGCGAACTGCACGGCGTCGCGCCGGGCACCTGGATCATGGCCGTCCTCGAATCATCGCTCTGGCTGATCTACGGCCTCACGGTGCTCGACCCGGCACTCCTCGTCGGGGGAGCGAGCGGCGTGGTCCTGCCCGCCCTGCTCCTCGGACGCCTGGTGGCCACCGGACACCGACCGTTTCGGCGCCCGAGGTGGATTGCACGAGTCACACGGCCTGCGTGGTCGATCGGCTGAACCGCCCCTAGGGTTGAGGGGTCCCATCGACGAGCCTGACCAGGCTCGACGGCGCTCCAGCGCCGGTGTCCGGGCCTCACAACATCACGAACGAAGATCCACGAGGAACCACGACAGTCGACACGTCCGACGACATGTAAGCGAAGGAGGCGGTCTGTATGGCATCCAGCCCGCAGAGTTACCAGAAGCGTCAGCGCGAGATTCGCAAGAAGGAGCGCAAGGCGGAGAAGCAGGCGATCCGACACGGTCGGAGCGCCGCCAAGAAGGAATCGGCCGACGAAGGCCCCGACGAGGATGCACTCCTCGAGGAGTTCCGGATCCTCAACGAGCAGTTCGCTGCCGGCGAGGTGAACGCCGACGACTTCGAGTACCGCAAGGCCGAGATCTTCCACCAGATGGGTCTCGGCGAGGCCCCCGAGCCGCGCGAACCCGCCGACGACGAGGCCGAGGCTGGCGCCGACGCCTGAGTCATCTCCAACGCCGGTCTGATCACCGTGAGTTGATCACGGTGAGATCCCACTGATCGAGAAATCGAATGACTGCCCCGGCCGAGCGCCGGGGCAGCCGCCTTTTTCGGGTCGTTGCGTCAGCCGGCCGCCGCCGTCGGTTGACCCGAGGTGCGGATGAGGTTGGCTGCGATGCCTGCGGCGATCGCAACGAGGCCCGCCGACAAGAACGCGACGTCATAGTCACCGAATCCGTCACGAGCCAGCCCGGCCGCCCACGCCGCGCCGGCCGCACCGATCTGGTGGGCGGCGAAGACCCAGCCGTACACCACGCCGGCGTTGCGGGCGCCGAACGACTCGGCGCACAGCGCGATCGTGGGCGGCACGGTGGCGATGTAGTCGAGGCCGAACAGCACGGCGAACAATCCGATCGACAGCGAGTCGTGGATGAAGGGCAGGAACAGCAGGCTGACGCCGCGGAACCCGTAGTACGCGAACAGCAGCTTGCGCGGGTCGTACCGGTCGGTCAACCAGCCGGAGGCGATTGTGCCGATGAAGTTGAACACGCCCATCACCGCCAGCCAGTTGGCGGCGGTGACCTCGGCGAATCCGTGATCTTGCGCATGAGAGATGAAGTGCTGGCCGACGAGTCCGTTCGACGTCGCCCCACACACGAAGAACGTGCCTGCGAGCAGCCAGAACGCCGGGCTGGCCATCGCACGTCGCATCACGCCGCGGTCAGGCGCAGGCGCCGGGGTGATCTCCTGGTCGTTGGCGACACCGAAGGGTCGCTCGTCGACCTCGGCCGGATCGTTCCGCATGAACAACGCGACCGGGATGAGCACCAACCCGCTGATGATGCCGAAAACGACCAACGCCTCCCGCCATCCGACGTCGACACCGATCTTCGTGAGGATGGGGAAGAACACGAGCTGCCCGGCCGACACGGCCGCCCCGAACACACCGAGCACCAGTCCACGGCTGGCGACGAACCAGCGGGTCGCGACCACCGCTCCGAGCACGCTCGCCACCAGTCCGGCGCCGAGTCCGCCGAGGAACCCGAAGAAGAGGTAGAGCGCCCACAGGCTGTCCACGCGCGAGGCGACGAGGACCGACGCCGAGGTGAGCACGATGCTGGCCATCGTGATCCGACGCGGTCCGAACCGGCCCATGAGCGACCCCGCGAACGGGCCACCGAGTCCGTACATCACGAGGCCGATCGCAGCGGCGAACGACAGTGTGGCGGTGGAGAACCCGGTGTCGTCCTCCATCTCGGTGAGGAGCGCACCCGGTGCAGCCCGCGAACCGGCGGTCACGAACAGCACGGTGGCGGTCACCACGACTGCAGTGATCGCGTGATAACTCGGTCGGCTGGCGCGGCTCGACATCAGACATGACCGTAGATCTCGCCGATTGCCGGAATCGCAGCGAATCCTGCCAGTGGGCCTGGTGTTCGTGCCTGGTCAGGAACGACGTGCGGTCAGCCAGAACCCGGTGCCGGCAGTGGCGGTGGTGCCGGTCCAGTGACCGGGAAGCGCGTCGAGCACATCATCGGGCGGGAGATGGATCGGTGTCTGATCGCCGAGGGTGTTCACCCACACCACCGTGCCGTCGGGGCGAAGCACCCGGTCGATCTCGGTCGGGAACAAGAGCATGTTGATGAGCAGCACGGCGTCGAACTGGTCATCGGTGAACGGCAACTGGCTCGCATCAGCCCGGGCCCGTGGTGGCTCGGTCGGGGCGTGGCGGAGCATTTCGAAGGCCAGGTCGGTGCAGACGAGCGATCCGACTCGCCCGCGCAACACTTGGGCTCCGGCTCCGGTGCCGGAACCGACTTCGAGCCAGTCACCCGAGTGCGGCACGCCGCCGCGGTCGAGAGCGTCGAGCACGGGAGCGGCCTTCGTCGGGTTCACATGTGCGTCCGACCAATCGGCCGCCATCGAGTTGAACACCGTCTGCACGCGCTCGGAATCGGCGGCGGTGAACGGCTCGCCGAACGCCTTGGCGCGCGTGAGTAGCCGCATCGGGTTGTCGGGGCCGGCGAACGGCTCGGGTGCTCGTGCGTGGGGATGGGCGGGGAGTTCGACGAGTCGTGGGTCGGTCATCGGAGTCGTTCGTGATGAGCGGGAGCAGCGTGTCTCGAGGCTCAGGGCTCGTCGACGACGGTGGTCGTCGTGGTCGTGGTCGTCGTGGTCGTCGTCGTGGTGGTGGTGATGTCGAGACGCTCGACGAACAGGACCGACAGCGACCCGCCGTCGAGGATCTCCTCCTCGACCTCCCGGACCAGATCGGTGGCGTCGGGGATTCGTTCGCCGGCGACCGTGACGATGGCGTCGACGCCGTCGTAGCTGATCTCGACGACGGTGACGCTGCGCGGCTCCGCCCAGGTACGAGCGAACAGATCGAGGCGGCGCAGCACGGTCTGTTCGGGGGTCTCCTCCGGTTCCTCGTCGGACACGGTCTGGCGTTCGAGCCAGGTGAGTTCGACGGTCAGGATCTGTTCGAGTTCGGCGTCGAGCAGTTCGGTCAGCGCCGTGACCGAGGGCGCTGCGCCCACGCCTGAAGCGTCGAGGCGCACCACGTCGCCGACGATCTCGAGTGCGTCACGACGACGGGTGCTGGCGTTCTCGGAGCCGTCGGCGAGCCAGTCGTCGACGATCTGTTCGACTGCGGCGTAGAGCAGTTCCTCGTCGGAGGGGACCGTGGTGGTCGGCGCAAGGGTCGTGGTGGTCTCGGCGCGCTGGACCCGCTCCCATTCGGTCGACACGCGGGTGTCGGGACCGAACTCCTGTTGCAGCGCGTCGATGAGTGGCTGCTGATCGATGGGATCTTCGAAGCTGCGGATCACCACGTTGATGCGGCCGTCGGCTCCGAACGTGATGCTCTCGCTGTTCGACTCGACCGGCCCGAGCCACTCGTTGACGATGCGCTGCGCGGCGAGCTCGTTCTCCGACTCCTCGACGGCGTTGATCGATGCGCGATAGAGCGGGATGGCGATGGCGATCACGATCGCGGCGACGACGGACCCGACGATGATCGTCCGTGGCGCCGTGGTGGCCAGGCGGCGTGGCGGTACGAAGCCGGTCACCACGAAGACGATCGCTCCGGCGAGGACGATGGCGGCGAGGTTGGTCGTGTAGAGCAGCAGCGCACCGCGAGCGAGCGTGGCGCTGTCCGCTTCGAGCGCGATGCCGACGGCACCCAGCGGGGGCACCAGGGCGACGGCGACCGCCACGCCCGGCAGTGACGCTGAGGCGTCCTTTCGGACCGTGGCGTAGGCGCCTGCAACCCCGGCCGCGATCGCAACGACGAGGTCGCGGATGTCGGGAGCGGTCCGGCTGGTGACCTCGGTTCCCAGGTCGCCTCGGACGAAGATCGCGGCGAGGACGTAGGCGATCAGGATCGACCACGCCGAGGCGAGGACGACCACGATCGCCCACCGCCACGCCTTCTTGAACAGGGCCATCGGGATGCACGCCGCGACGGCGAGGACCGGCTGCATGAGCGGAGCGAGCAGCATGGCGCCGATCACCACGGCCGCAGAGTTGAGCGACAGCCCCATCACGGCGACGATCACCGAGAGGGTGAGCATCATGAAGAAGCGGAACTCCCAGCGATCGGGCTTGCGGATCGCGAGCTCGGTCATGACCCGCTGGCGTTCCTCGGAGTCGAGGTGTCGATGCCACCACTGACGCGCTGGCTTCTTCAGCGGCGCCGACCAATCGCGTTCCCCGTCCAGCCCGACCGCGTGGTCCTGGTCGTCGGCGTCACCGTGAGGAACGCTGGCCGTGGCACGCCGCGGCGAACGCTCTGAAGATCTCGGTATCTCGCGGGTGGTGTCGTCGGTCATGGCTGGGCCCGGAACGGCGGGGTCGATCAGTCCCAGTCGATGCGGAGCTCGCGCATTGCGTCGCGCAGGAGCGCACCCAGTTCGGGTCGGCGCGGCAGCGGCGGATCGACGGGATCGAGCACGGGCACGAACGGGATCGTACGACCCTGGGGCACACCGACGACAGCATGCAACGGGTCGATCGGCTCGGGCTCCGGCTCCGGGACAGATTCGGCGAGCCCCTGTTCACGCTCTCGTCGAGCTGCCTCGACACCGTCACGCACGAGGCGCAGGTGGCGTCGTCGATGGGGCCGGTCGTCGTCTGCATCCTCGGGGCTGCCGGTGGTCTCCGCAGCCGACGCCTCACGATCGGGGTGGTCGGCGTCGGCGACATTGGTGCGATCGTTCGCACGCCACACGTCGAGGAGCTCGGGTTCGATCAGCAGCTCGTCGGCGAAGGTGTACATGAGCGCGACGATGTGCTTGCAGATGCGGTCGTTCCAGTTGTCGTCGTCGGGGCACGTGCAGTGGGCGTGGAGATCACGCCGCAGTGGCATGCCGTCGCCGGGCGACACCTCGAGTGTCGCCACGTAGGGCGTGGCGCGCGAGCCCTGCACCTCGGCGATGACGGTGCCCTCCTCGATCGTGATGTCGATGACGCTGCCGTCGGCTGCGTAGCGCTTTCCCTTACGGCTGCGCTGCGGGTCGCTCATCTCGGCGGCGAGCACCTTCATCATCGTCGACTGCAATCGACCGGGCTGGTTGGTGCCGAACGGCTTCCTGGGGCGGCTCATCTCTCTCCCCACCCCCCACGCGTTCCGGCCCGACCCGCCCAAGCCATCAGATGTCCTCCAGGACGATGAGGTCGCGGAGCTCGTCGGTCGACAGCTCGCTCAACCAGGCATCGGCGTTCTCGCCGGTGCCCACCACCTGCTCGGCGAGGGCGCGCTTCTCGTCGATGACCTGGCTGACCTTCTCCTCGACGGTGCCCTCGCACACGAGCTTGTGCACGTTGACTGTTCGGGTCTGGCCGAGGCGCCACGCACGGTCGGTCGCCTGGTCTTCGACGGCCGGGTTCCACCAGCGGTCGTAGTGGATGACCTGACTCGCTGCGGTGAGGTTCAGACCGGTCCCGCCCGCCTTGAGCGACACCAGGAGGAGCGGTGAGCCCGAGCCGTCTTGGAAGTCGTCGACCATCTGATCTCGCCGTGTGCGGGGCACGCCGCCGTGGAGGAACGGCACAGTCATCGAGAACTGTTCGTTGACGTGACGAACGAGCAGCTCGCCCATCTCGCGGAACTGGGTGAACACGAGCGCCCGCTCGCCCTGGTCGAGGAGGTCGGTGACCAGCTCGTCGAACCGGGAGAGCTTGCCCGATCGGCCAGCGAGGCGCGAGCCGTCCTTGAGGGCGTGGGCTGGGTGGTTGCACACCTGCTTGAGCCGCATGAGCGCAGCGAGCACGATGCCGCGGCGCTTCATCCCATCGGTGTTCTCGGCGTCGCTGAGGAGCTGGTCGACGATCTGCTGATACAGCACCGCCTGCTCCTTGGTGAGCTTGGCCCAGGCGATGGTCTCGATCTTGTCGGGCAGGTCGGGGAGCAGCCGCTTGTCGGCCTTGGTGCGGCGCAGCACGAACGGCCCGGTGAGCCGCCGGAGTCGGGCGGCGGCATCGAGATCGTGGTTGCGTTCGATCGGCCCGGAGTATGTGTTGCGGAACGACTCGAGCGAGCCGAGCATGCCGGGGTTGACCGCGTCGAGGATCGCCCACAGCTCCGACAGCCGATTCTCGACCGGGGTGCCGGTGAGGGCCAGCTTCTGATCGGCGGTGAGCTGGCGTACCGCACGAGCCGCCTTCGTGTTGGGGTTCTTCACCATCTGGGCCTCGTCGAGGACGATCGTCGACCAGTCGATCGCGCCGAGGTGTTCGACGTCGCGGGGTAAGAGGCCGTAGGTGGTGATGACCAGTTGGCGCTCGGGGTCGATGGCGAACATCTCGGCGGGTTCGTCGCCAGTCCGTGCACGTTCAGCGGCCTGCACGAGCGCGTTGATGCCGCGGTCGCGACCCGAGCCGTGGTGGACGGTGACCTCGAAGAACGGGGTGAACCGGTTCGACTCGTTGCGCCAGTTGCGCACGACCGACAGCGGACAGACGACGAGGTGGGGGCCGGGCCGTTCGAGCAGGTGGGCGAGCGTGGTGGCGGTCTTGCCCAGGCCCATGTCGTCGGCGAGGCAACCACCGAGGCCGAGCGAGGCGAGGAACCGCATCCACGACAGTCCGCGCCGCTGGTAGTGGCGCAGCTCGCCGGTGAATCCGGCCGACTCGGTCGCCTCGTCGAGTTCCTCGTCGGGCAAGCCCTCGAGCAGTGCGCTCACCCAGTCCCGTGCGCTCAGGCCGATGTCGTGCCCGCCCACCGACTCGCGCCCCGACGGGTCGGAGCCGATCTCGACATCGGCGAGGTGGGTACCGAGATCGCCCGAGAACGCGTCGTTGCTCACGGTCGTGCCGGCTTCGTGAACCCGGATGGTGGGCGCATCTTCGGTGGCGCCCTCGTCGTTGGCGAGCTGGAGTAGCTCGAGCGGAGTGACCGACGACTTGGTGGCCTTGAACTCGTCGAGCTTCTCGCGCTGGCGCCGCAGCTGGTCGGCGTCGATCCGCACCCAGCGGTCGCCGGTGTGGAGCAGTGTCGACCCGGCCGCTTCGGCGCGGGCGAGCTCGGTCTCGGAGATGGTTTCGTCGCCGATCACCATGTTCCACTCGACGAGCGCGTCCTTGCCGAACTTCGAGCGGCGGTCGTCGCTGGGTGACGGTGTGGCCTCGCCGGTGACGCGGACTGTCTGCTTGACCAGCCGCTCGGGGCCGATGAGGTCGAGACCCATGCGGTCGAGTTCGAACGGTGCCTGGTCGAGAAAGTCTTCGGCGATGTCGAAGTTGGCGATTCCCTCGTCGTCGAACACGGTGAGCTCGACCGACGCCGGCTCGTGTTCGAGCGCGAGGTCGGCGAAGCCGGGGAGCACCGGTGCGACCCGGCTGGCCAGGTCGAGCACCTGTGCACCGAGTGAGTCGACCTGCTGTGCGCCACCCGCGAGTTCGACGGCCGCCTCGGCGCGGTCCCACACGTCGGCCGCAGTGCACCACCGCATCGAGTCGTTGTCGTCGACCAGTTCGAGCCGGACCTCCCACGGATCGTGGGGGTCGTTGCCCATGAGTAGGCGGAGACGCGGGGTGACGACCGGTTCGCCGTCGAGGCGTCGGCGGTGCCGATCGAGTTCGTCGCGTAGTCGACCGAGCGCGGCATCGAACTGTTCGTTGTTGCCGCGCACAACGTGGTCGGGCTTGGCGAGCGCGCCGAATGTGGCGCGCAGGGCCTGGATCATGGGCTTGCGCCGACGACCCAGCTCGGGTCGCCAGCTCGACTGGTGGAGGAGGCCGCGGGCGATGCCGTCGACGAGCTGGGCGAAGATGTCGGCGGGCCCATGGCCCGAGCCCGCGGTGCAGATTGGCGGCATCGACTCGGTGAGCTTGTCCAGCAGGTCGGCCAGATCGGGATCGCCCCCGATGGCCGGCACCCACGAGGCGACGGTGAACGGACCCTGCTCGGTGATGATCGGGGTGATGCGGCCCGAGCCCACCACCCGGCGGGCGAACTCGGCCATCGCGGCGAACCAGCGGATCGAATCGCTCACCTCGATGGCGTCGTCGCCCTCGGGCACCTCGCTCAGCCACACGGCCGTGCCCAGCGGGTCGAGCTGGCACGAGGCGGCAGGGATGGTCGGCTGGCCGTCGACGACGATCGAGATCCGAGCGACTGCGCCGTACGACACCGGTGAGTCGTGCCAGCCCGAACGGGTGCCGTCGGCGGCGATGCGCCGGAAGCCCGAGTAGAGCCAGGCCATCGATGCGGCGTCGATCCCGTTCCACCCCCACACGTGCAGCGCGCCCGAGCGCCAGGTGCCCTGGGCCACGTACGGCGGACGATGTCGGGAGGGACGAGCCATCGTCTACCTCACGCTACCGACCCGATGTCACACCGGGTTGACGGCCAGGTTGACGCGAATCTGCGGAGGGATCACCCCGGAATCCGGAACGATCCCACCGCAGAAGGAGGTGACCGACGAGGGTGGAGGGGACACCGCCGCCGGTCAGGCTTGGTTGCGGTCACCGGTGATGGACACTCCTCGGACGCTGAGCGTCCTGTGGTGAATCAGGCACCCTGCGCAGGGACGCGGGTGCCGAGGAGACGGGCGATGCGGTCGTCGATCGGCGGGTGGGTCTGGAAGAGGTTGGCGAACTCGCGCTTCTTGCCGGTGAGCGGATTGACGATGTAGGCCGTGGCGTGGGCGGGGTCGACGTCCATCGGCACTCGCTTCGACGTTGTGTCGAGCTTGGCCAAGGCGTTGGCGAGCGGTCGGGGGTCGCCGAGCAGCTCGGCACCGACGCGGTCGGCCTCGTACTCACGCGAGCGAGACAGCGCCATCTGCATCACCGACGCAGCGACCGGGGCGACGAGTGCGAGCAGCAGCACGGTGGCCGGGTTCGGGCCATCGTCGTCGGAGCCGCCGAACAGCCCAGCGAACATCGCCATGTTGGCGATCGCCGAGATACCCGTGGCGACCGCAGCAGCGATCGAGCCGATCAGGATGTCGCGGTTGGTGATGTGGCCGACCTCGTGGGCGACGACGCCGCGCACCTCGTCACGGTCGAGGATCTGGAGCAGACCCTGGGTGACACAGACGACCGAGTTCGCTTCGTTGCGGCCGGTGGCGAACGCGTTGGGTTGCATGTCGGGCGAGATGAAGAGCCGAGGCGGTACGGCCATGTCGGCCCGCTGAGCGATCACGGCGAGGTCGGCGCGCAACCAGTCGAGTTCACCTGGCGCGACCTCGCGAGCCCTGGCCGCTCGCACTGCGAGCTTGTCGGAGTTCCAGTACGACATGCCGACGAGGCCGAGGCCGAACAGCAGGCCGATGACGAGCCCGGTGGTGCCGCCGAGCAGGGTGCCGATCAGTACGAAGAAGCCGCCGAGTCCGGCGAGCAGGGTGAAGGTCTTGAACGTGTTGAACGCAGCCTGCGAGCCCGAACGTCGGGTGCCGGTGGTGGGGGACATCGGGGTGTTCATGAGGGTTCCTTTCAGCGGTCGGGCCGAGCTGACCCGTGTCGGCTGAAGGTCTTCCCACCCGGTGATCCGGGCCGACCGCGCCGGTCGAAATCGGAGACTTCGACGTACTGACGACGGGCCGCTACGAGCGCCGCTCGCCGGAGTACTCCCCTTCAGAATTCGGTTGTGGTCGAAAGTGTGGTGACTTCCGTTTCAAAGTGGAACTCGCGCCTGGCCGAGTTCATTCCCTGTTTCGCGAATTCGAGCCACCACTGCTCCGTGTCAGACACTCCTCGGATGCTGCGCATCCTGCGGTGAGTCCGACACGGTGCTGAGGGTGCGGGCGGTGGGGCTGAGGGAGACGTCGGACTTGTCCTTCGGGTACGTGCGGAACAGCCGGTCGCCGGAATTCGAGGTGACGCCGAGCCAGTAGCGCTCGTTGCGGAAGTGGTGGAGCCGGTGGTTGCGGGCGAGGCGGGCGTAGTACCTGCTTCGGGGTCGATATCGCGTGTGCACGAGGAGGTGGACCCACTCGTAGTGGAGCAGCCCGATCGCTGCCAGGGTCCAACCGGTGAGAAAGGGGCCGAGCAGGGCGCCGTCGAGCACCCACATGAGCGGCAACACCCAGCCCGCGATCACGGCCGAGAACGCGAGGGTGAACACGAACGCGTCGACCCCGCGCAACAGCAGCCACTGCACATCGGGCGGGTCGAGGTGATGCTCCCGATGGCCTGATCCGGTCCCGAGCACTCTGCTCGTCCAGGCGTCGTCCGGCGCGTGCAGCAGGAACAGGTGGATGATCCACTCGACCGATCCGGTGAGGGCGAGGGTGATGGCGAGCACCAGCAGGTCACGCCAGCCGACTTCGCCTCCGACGGTGACCCGGAGCGCTATGAGAACGACCGAGAAGGTCGCGAGGACTCGACCCGAACCACTGCCGGCGAGCACGGTGAAGGTCTCCCGCTTGGTTCGCAGTTCGTCCACCCGCATGACACCGACCTTACGTCGCAGAGCCCGCTCGTGTCGGCCGCTCGAACGAGGTTCAGCGCCGTCGCTCGTCTCATCGGTCGGCCATCTAGGTTGGGGGCGGTGGTGAGCGAACCCATCAGCCGGATCGTCGGACCACCTGCGCATCTGCCGTTTGCCGAGACCGCACCTGATGCGCCGTTTCGCTGGCGGCTCGGAGTGCGTCCGCTCGACCTCGCCGACTGGTTCGAGTGGGGTGTCACCGGCGACGCAGCGGTCGCCGCCAAGCCGGGCATCATGGTCGACCACGCCGACATGGCCTTCGCCGTCCTCGACGATCAGGTCGCCGACGAAGGTGCTGAGCTGGCTGAACTCATCGTGGCGCACCTGGCCGAGCATCAACCGCACCGCCATCGAAGCCTCGATGCCGATCTTCATCCCCTCGACGCGGTGGCGCGGCTGGTGCCCGACGACCTGGTGCTGCTGGTCGAGCGTGACGGCGGCCTGGTGTTCGGCGGCGGTTCGCTCTGCTTCCCAAATCGGTGGAACCTTCGTTCGAAGTTGGGCCTCACGATGGCCGAGGTCCACGCACCGGTCGGCCTGCTCAACGAGCAGATCGAAGGACCGATCGATCACTTCTTCCGTCGGCTCGTTCCCGAGCGCAGCTGGTGGCGCCTGGGGTGGGGCGTCATCGACACCGACGACTGGTTCGCACCCGACGACTCGCAGGTGCCGCGATCGCGCGACTCGTGGTGGCTACGCGTCGAACGGGAGTCGCTCCGCCGGCTTCCGCGGACCGGCGCGGTGGCGTTCGGTATTCGAACCCACGTCACTCCGCTCGGCGACCTCGACGAGCCGACCCGCCTGCATCTCGCCGCCAGGATCGAGCAACTCCCCGACGACGTGGCCCGCTACAAGTCGGTCGCCGACGCCCGCGACGCGATCCTCGCCGACCTCCGAACCTGAACTGCGTCAGGGCGCAGGTGACTCGCGCCGTTGCGAATCGTCTCATTCGTTCGGGTCGGTGACCCCCGATGTTGCGAATCGTCTCACGCATGGCTGGCGGCAGTCGTGCGTTGTGGGCGGTGGACAACTGCCGCCCGATGGCCTGCGGCAGGGGCCCCTCCATGGTGGGGTGTTCTGCCGCCAGCTCAGCATCGCCGCCGGCCCCGCGCTCGGTGAGACGATTCGAGACGGGGCAGGCAACCGCTACCCGGACGTGAGACGATTCGGAACGCCGCCGGTTCGACGCAGGCTGCGCCCCGCGTCCCGGAGTTGTGGATAACTCCGGGACTTGATACGATCTCACTCAGCATTTCTGAGTAACACGTTCTGAACAGCACCGAGGAGGGTGACGGCGATGGCCATCGATCCGAAGAAGTGGACGATCAAGACCCAAGAGGCGTTCGCCGAGGCGATCGACGACGCCAAGGCGCGCTCGAATCCCGAGCTCACCCCCGATCATGTGCTGTCGGCGATGATGCGCCAGGAGGGCACCGTCGTGCCAGCGGTGCTCGCCAAGCTCGGCCAGTCCCCGCTGCAGGTCCGCAACCGCATCGATGAGCGTGTCACCAGCCTCCCCAACGCCTTCGGCGGCGACGAGCCCCGCATGTCGAAGGAGCTCACCAACAAGGTGGGCATGGCCGAGAAGTACCAGAAGGACTTCAAAGACGACTTCCTCTCGGTCGAACACCTGCTGCTCGCCATGAACGATCGCCTCGACGTCGGCTCCGAGGAGCTGATGCAGGCGCTGCAGGCCGTGCGCGGCAGCCACCGCGTGACCGATCAGAACCCCGAGGAGAAGTTCGCCGCACTCGAGAAGTACGGCCAAGACCTCACCGCTCGTGCCCACGAGGGCAAGATCGACCCGGTCATCGGGCGTGACGACGAGATCCGACGCGCCATTCAGGTCCTCTCCCGCCGCACCAAGAACAACCCGGTGCTCATCGGTGAGCCGGGCGTCGGCAAGACAGCGATCGTCGAGGGCCTCGCCGTGCGCATCGCCGACGGCGACGTGCCCGAGGGGCTCAAGAACAAGCGCCTCATCGCGCTCGACATCGCGTCGATGCTCGCCGGTGCCAAGTACCGCGGTGAGTTCGAAGAGCGCCTGAAGGCGGTGCTCAAGGAGATCACCGACGCCGAGGGCGAGATCATCACCTTCGTCGACGAGCTCCACACGATCGTGGGTGCCGGTGGTGCCGAGGGAGCGATGGATGCCGGCAACATGATCAAGCCGTTGCTCGCTCGTGGCGAGCTCCGCATGATCGGCGCGACCACCCTGGATGAGTATCGCAAGTATGTCGAGAAGGACCCTGCGCTCGAGCGCCGCTTTCAGCAGGTGTACGTCGGCGAGCCCTCGGTCGAAGACACCGTCGGCATCCTCCGCGGCCTGAAGGAGCGCTACGAGGTGCACCACGGCGTGCGCATCCAAGACTCAGCGCTGGTCAGCGCGGCAGTGCTCTCCGATCGCTACATCACGTCGCGCTTCCTGCCCGACAAGGCGATCGATCTGGTTGACGAAGCCGCCTCCAAGTTGCGTATCGAGATCGACTCGCTCCCCACCGAGATCGACGTGGTCGATCGTCGCATCCTCCAGCTCGAGATCGAACAGGTCGCTCTCGAGAAGGAGTCCGACGACGCGTCGAAGGAACGACTCGAAGCACTTCACGACGAGCTGGCGAACCTCAATGTCCAGGTCGCCGAGATGAAGCAGCACTGGGAGCAGGAGAAGCAGGCGATCGACGCCATCCGCGAAACGAAGGAGGAGCTCGAACAGCTCCGCACCCAGCTCGAGCGAGAGACCGACCTCAACCTCGCCGCCGAGATCCGCTACGGCCGCATCCCCGAACTCGAGCGTCGCGTCGAAGAGGCCACCCAGCACCTCGATGAGCTCCAGGGTGAGCGCGCGATGCTGAAGGAAGAGGTCGACGCCGAAGACATCGCCGAAGTCGTCGCCAAGGCGACCGGGGTGCCGGTGTCACGTCTGATGGAGTCGGAGCAGCAGAAGCTCGTCCACCTCGAAGAGCTGCTCCACCAGCGCGTGATCGGTCAGAACGACGCCGTCAATGCGGTCGCCAACGCGATCCGCCGCAGCCGAGCCGGCCTGTCCGACCCGAACCGTCCGATCGGATCGTTCATGTTCCTCGGCCCCACCGGTGTGGGCAAGACCGAACTCGCCCGAGCCCTCGCCGAGTTCCTGTTCGACGACGAGCGAGCCATGGTCCGCATCGACATGGGCGAGTACATGGAGAAGTTCTCCGTGTCGCGCCTCATCGGTGCGCCCCCCGGCTACGTCGGCTACGACGAGGGTGGCCAGCTCACCGAAGCGGTGCGGCGCCGGCCGTACTCGGTCGTGCTCCTCGACGAGATCGAGAAGGCGCACCCCGACGTGTTCAACACGCTGCTGCAGCTGCTCGACGACGGTCGACTGACCGACGGCCAGGGCCGCACGGTCGACTTCACCAATGTCGTGTTGATCATGACGTCGAATCTGCCGGGTGACCCGCTCGACTTCTTCAAGCCAGAGTTCATCAACCGCATCGACGACATCATCCGGTTCCGGTCGCTCACCGAGGCCGACCTCGAACAGATCGTCGGCATCCAGCTCGAACGGCTCGTCGCACGCCTCGCCGATCGCAAGATCACCCTCGAGGTGCACGACGACGCCATGTCGCAGCTCGCTCGCGAGGGGTTCGACCCAGCGTTCGGTGCTCGACCGCTCAAGCGGATCATCCAGCGCGAGATCGCCGACCCGGCATCGATCCTCATCCTCGATGGCACGGTCGGCGAAGGCGGCACGATCGACGTGCATGCGTCGCCGCCGTCCGACACCGACGAGGCGACTCAGGCGCTCTCCGTGAGCGTGCGGTGAAGCAGGATCGCTGATCGGTCGGCTGCCTCCGGCGCTGAAGCCGGCTCAGTCCAACTTGAGCAAGTCTTGACCCCGCGACGGTGGTCGATCTGTCAAAATCTCAGTATTCCTTCCGCTGGAGCCCCGGGGTCGCCCCCGGGGCTTCATTGGTTTTCGGGGCGACCGTCGGCCCGATCCTGTGGGCTGGCGCCATCGGTGGCGGGCGCTGAGGTGTAGGTCAGTCGGAACTGGGCGACCGATGCATCGAGGAGTTCGAGGCGTCCGCCGTCGGACTCTGCGAGACGTCGTGCGAGCGCCAGCCCTCGGCCGTGTGGTGCGTGGTGATCGACAGGGCGCTCGAACAGGGTGGCTCGCTGAGCTGCGGGGATGCCGGCTCCCTCGTCTTCCACCGTGACCGAGGTGCCGCTCACCAGCATCGCGAGGGTGCCCGACCCGTGGTTGAGCGAGTTCTCGATGAGGACGTTCACGATCTGACCCACCAGACCGGGTGTCGCTCGAACCGGCACGGTCGGACCCGTCGTCACGACGATCTGCCGATGGCGACGCTCGAACCGCAGCCGCCAGTCATCGACGTGGTGATCGACGAACTCGACCAGGTCGACGTCGTCTCGTTCACCGGTGGACCCCGATCGAGCGACGGCGAGTAGCTCATCGAGTGTGGCGTTCAGCTCATGGGTCTGTTCGAGGATTGCTCGGGCCTCGTCGGCCACCTCGGGATCGGTGTGCCGCTCGAGCAGCTCGAGTCGAATCGCCAGTCCGGTCAGTCCGGTCCGCAGCTGGTGGGTGGCGTCGGCGGTGAAACCGCGCTCAGACGCCAACATCCGATCGACGCGATTCGCGCTCAGTCGCAACGACCGGGCGATGTCGTCGATCTCCCGGATGCCCGACGAAGCAGCCGGCGCCGTGAAGTCTCCGTCGCCGACCCTGCCGGCCGACCGGGCGAGTCGTTCGAGCGGGCGTGCCAGCTGGCGAGCCTGGATCGCAGCGAGCGCCGCCGCTGCGCCGAGCGCGAACACGGCGATGATCGCGAGTCGGCCGAACAAGCGAGCACGCTCGTCGTCGTCGGCAGCGTCGCTGACCACGACGAACACCGGCGTGAGCAGCACGATCATCACCACGACCACGACGACCAGCGTCGAGAGCACGAGTCGTTGTCGCACCGGTTCAGGCTCCGGCGGCGTTGGCGGTGTCGGAGCCCGCAGCGCCGTCGCCCGGTTCGAATCGGAAGCCCACACCTCGAACCGTCACGATCTTCGACGGTGGGTCGGTCCGGTCGAGGATCTTCTTGCGAAGCGTCGAGAGGTGGGTGTCGAGTGTGCGGGTCGAGCCCCACCAGTTCTCGTCCCAGACCGTCGTCATGATGTCGTCGCGCGTGCAGGTCACCCCGGGGCGACTCATGAGCATCGCAAGGAGATCGAACTCCTTCGAGGTGAGGTCGATCTCAGTGCGTTCGTCGGACTCGCCGTCGTCGACGAACGTGCGGCGCGCTGCGAGGTCGAGTTCGATGCCGGCACCCAACAGTTGTGTTGGTTCGTCGTCGGAATCGGTGGCGACGGCGCTTTCAGCTGCGAGTCGGAGTCGTGCCTTGATCCGGGCGACGAGTTCCGCGATTCGGAACGGCTTCGCCACGTAGTCGTCGGCGCCGGCCCCGAGGCCGACGATGACGTCCATCTCCTCGGCCCGGGCGGTGAGCATGATGATCGGCAGCGTTGGATGATCGGCGCGGAGTCGTCGGCAGATGTCGAGGCCGTCGATGTCGGGCAGGGTCAGATCGAGCAAGACCAGATCGGGGAGCTGCGCGTCGATCTGAACCAGCGCCGGCTGACCAGCGGGGACGTGGACGACGTGGAACTCCTCGGCTCGGAGCACACGGACCAGTGGCTCGCTGATGCGTTCGTCGTCTTCGACGAGGAGCACGGTCGCCATTGGTCCGAGCGTACGAGGCCCGAACCGGCCAGAACGGGACCAGTCGGTGTCGGCGCGAGGTGGGTTGTCGGTCGGGTCGTCAGCCCTGTCGCCGACGCAAGGCAGCGGCGTGAGCCGGAAAGCCCTCGTGCTCGGCGAGCGCGATGATCGACGGCGCCATCCGGGCTGCAGCACGCGCGTCGGCGCGGGCCACGGCAGTGCGCTTCAAGAACGTGTCGGCGGTGATCCCCGACGACACGTGAGCGAAGCCGCTGGTCGGGAGCGAGGCAGGGCATCCGATCAGGAAGTTGCCAGCGCTGAACGGGGTGTGCTGACCGATCAGGATCTCACCGGCGTTGATGAGCCCGTCGAGGACCGTCGGTTCGTCGCCCTCGTCGACCACGACCTGGAGGTGTTCGGCGGCGAAGTCGTTGGCGATGTCGACGGCGCGGTCGAGATCGTCGACGAGCACGCAGCCGCCGTTCGGGCCGAGCGAGGCCCGCACGGCCTCGGCACGAATCGGTGGGAGCTCGGCGATCTGTTCGGTGAGCTGGTCGTCGACGGCGTCGACCAGCGATCCCGATGGCGTGAGCAAGACGACCGACGAATCGGTGCCGTGCTCGGCTTCGATGAGCAGGTCGGCAGCGAGCAGCGCCGGGTCGGCGGAGTCGTCGGCGATCACGAGCGATTCGGTCGGCCCGAGCAGCATCATCGTCGTGACGCCGTGGCGTTGCATCTCGACCTGGGCGATGGTGACCGCAGGCGAACCAGGGCCGACCACCTTGCGGACGCGCGGGATCGATTCGGTGCCGAAGCCAAGCGCTGCCACTCCGGCGGGTCCGTTGACGCGGAACACGTCACGGATGCCGAGCTTGCGACACACGACGAGCACCGCGGGGTCGACCTCGCCCGACCCACCGGGCACCGGCGGCACGACGAGCGCGAGGGTCGGCACGCCAGCGACCACCGCAGGGACGGCGAGCTGGTACGCGACGGAGGGGTATGACGCCTTGCCCGATGGCGTGAACAACCCTGCCGAGCTGATCGGGGTGATCTTCTCGCCGACGGTCAGGCCGGGTTCCGACTCGAACTGCCAGTCGCTGGCTCGTTCGAGCTGCTGCTCGTTGAACGCACGGAGGTGCGTGATCGCGTCATCGATCGAACGGTCGACGGCTTCGCTCACCTCAGCCTGTTCGAGTTCGTCGTCGCTGACGCGCAGACCCTCGGGCTCGACCTCGATGCCGTCGAACTTCGCGAGCGCATCGCAGACCGCTGCGTCGCCGCGGTTGCGCACGTCGTCGATCAGTGCGCCGATCGAGCTGCGGAGCTCAGGGTCGAAGATGTCGTCGAGCCCGCGATGCATGAGCGCGGCTCGGTCACCACTCGACATGCTCGACCACGTCTGCCGGCGCAACACGCTCATGCAGACGACGCTATCGACCCGCGTTACAGCTGGTGTCAGACACCAGCTGTAACGCGGGGTGGGAGGTGTGTGAAACCCGGCCGGGAACCTCCATCTAGTGTCGGGCCATGACCGATGAGCTCCCCTCGACCGAGCCGGTCCCGGTGCCCGACGGGCCCCACGACTGGCACAAGGTGCTCGACCACGGGGTGCTTCCCGAGGGTCGCGTCACCACCGTCAGCGTCGGTCGACGACAACTCGCAGTGTCGAACGTCGACGGTGGCTACGGGGCGATCGACAACCACTGCCCTCACCAGGGTGGGCCGCTCGGCGAAGGGTCGATCGAGGGTGGCTGGCTTCGCTGTCCTTGGCACGGCTACGACTACTCGCCGTGCAACGGTCGCTCGCCGGGCGCGCACGACGACGGCGTCGAGGGCTTCGCCGTCGAATCCCGCGACGACGGCGTGTACGTCGCGGTGCCGCCCGAGCCCGAACGCGAACGAACCGTCAGTGACGTCCTCGTCGAGACGATGACGAACTGGGGCGTCCGCGCCGTGTTCGGCATGGTCGGCCACTCCAACCTCGGCTTCGCCGACGCGCTGCGGGTTGCCGAGCAGCGAGGCGATCTCCGCTACTTCGGCATCCGCCACGAGGGCGCGGCCTCGTTCGCCGCCACCGCCTACGGCAAGCTCACCGACGACGTGGCCGCCTGCTTCGCCATCGCCGGACCGGGTTCGACCAACCTGCTCACCGGCCTCTACGACGCCAAGGTCGACCGAGCGCCCGTGCTCGCGCTCTCGGGTCAGGTGCCGTCGTCGGTCAAGGGACGCGGTGCGTTCCAAGACGTCGATCTCGAAGGCGCCTTCGCCGACGTGGCCGCCTACTCCGAATCGGTGCACGCCGGCTCGAACCACGCCGAGCTGATGAACATGGCCTGCAAGACAGCAGTGGTCGGGCGCGACGTGGCCCACCTCGTGTTGCCCGACGAGGTCCAGCCGCAGCCCAGCACCGCCGAGGCCGGTGGTCCGCTCGGTCGGGTCGCGAGCAAGCAGGTGGCTCCGTCGGCCGAGCTGCTCGCTGCCGCGGCCGATCGAATCCGGCAGTCGAAGCGGCCGATGTTCATCGTCGGCAACGGCGCTCGCAACGACATGGCTGAGATCACCGCACTCGCCGAGCTGATCGGCGCGCCGGTCGCCACCACGTTCAAGGGCAAGGGAGCGATCTCTGATCAGCATCCGCTCGGCTGCGGCGTGCTCGGGCGCAGTGGAACCCCGATGGCGAGCTGGTTCATGAACGAGTCCGACTTGCTCGTGGTGTTCGGTGCCTCGTTCTCGAACCACACCGGCATCGCCCCCTACAAGCCGATCATCCAGGTCGACATCGACCCGATGGCGCTGGGTCGCTTTCACGCCGTCGACGTGCCGGTGATGGGCCACGGTGCGGTGACCGCCCGCTTGCTCGCCGAGGCGATCGGCACGGAACACGACTGCGTCGACCAACGACCCGAGGTCGCCGAGCGTCGCTCGATCTGGCAAGAGGAGAAGGCGAGCCGCCGAAATGACGACCACGGCGACGGACTGAGCGCCGCCGTGCTGTTCGACGAGCTGTCGACGGCGATCGCCCCCGACGCCGTCATCTGTGTCGACGTCGGCAACAACACCTACAGCTTCGGCCGTTACTTCGAGGTCACGGCCCAGTCGGTCCTGATGTCGGGCTACCTCGGCTCGATCGGGTTCTCGTTCCCTGCTGCGATAGGCGCATGGGCGGCGGTCGGCGACCCGACGATGGTCTCCTCGCCTCGCCAGATCGTGAGCGTGTCGGGCGATGGCGGCTTCGGCCAGTACGCGATGGAGCTCACGACGGCGGTGAAGTACGACATGAACATCACCCACGTGCTCATGAACAACGCTGAGCTCGGCAAGATCTCGAAGGAGCAGCGCTCGGCCGAACTCGACGTGTGGCAGACCAGCCTCCACAACCCGTCGTTCGGCGAGTTCGCCCTCATGTGCGGCGCCTTCGGTGCGACGGTCCGCACCAGTGAGCAGCTCCGCTCAGCACTCGCCGCCGCCCTCGCGCATCCGGGACCGGCGCTCGTCGAGGTGCTGACCGACCCGCTCCTCGTCTGACTCGCAGGTGAGCCCGGTCACGGTGTCAGACACTCCCCGGATGCTGCGCATCCTGCGGTGAGTCAGACACCCTCTCGGAGGTGGGGGTTGGCGAGCGCCTGGCCGATCTGGAAGAGCTGGTCGCTCGGGCCGACCGACCAGGGGCCACCCTGCTTGACCAGCACGAGCAGGTCGCCGTCGATCAGCACCCTCTCCATCGAGGCAGTGCGAGGCACGCCGGGGAACATCGCCTCGAGCTCAGCCTTCTCGACCTCACCGATGTGGTCCTTGGCGCCAGCGACCTTCTGACGCAACGCCCAGAGCAGGCCACGGACCCGGCGGTCGGTGCGAACGGCGTGCGAGTAGGTCTCGCCGCTGGCCGAGATGTACCAGTGACCGAAGGTGTCGTCGGAGATCGGGCGGGGCATGTTGGCCGCCACCTTCTCGAAGAGCTCGTAGGCGCCGCCGAACGAGGTCGGGTCGAAGCCGGTGTAGTCCGGGGCCAGGTCGAGGCGGTCGTCGACCACGAAGGGCAGGCGGACCACCACGATGTCGAACCCGAAGCTCGTGCTGCTGCTCTTCTCCAGGAATGCCCGGCTGCGCTCGCCGAGCTTCGCCCGGAACGCACCGATCACGCCGGACTGGTCGAGGTCGGCGGCGAGCCAGGCCCGCTGGGGCTGGATCTCGGTGGTGGTCTGGCGACGGAACAGCGTGGTCTCCTTGCCGACCAGGCCGCCGAGGTCGGAGTCGAACCGGCGGTGCCGGTCGATCTCGTCGAAACGGGCGAGTGCAGCGTCGGCGTCGGCGACCTCGGTCAGCCCGAAGCGATCGAAGGCAGCTGCGGCTCGCTTCCGGTCACGGAAGCGGAAGAAGAAGGTCGTCGTCACGGCGACGGTGAGGATGGCGGCAGGGATCAGGAGTGCGTTCATGGCATCAGCGTCGAACCGCAGGGTGGAACGAGCGTGAAAATCACCGCCTCGAGTGTGAAACAGCGCTGTGACCTGGGGTGATCCAAACCAAGGCCCTGCTCGATCCCACCGGGCGGTAGGGTCATCCCACGTTCCGGTCGGCGCACCAAGGCGTCGCACAGCCAGCATCGGGGAGCGTGTATGCCCGTCACCGTCGTCGTCGGCGCCCAGTGGGGTGACGAGGGCAAAGCCAAGGTCATCGACCTCTTGTCGAAGGAGCACACCTTCGTCGTCCGCTACCAGGGTGGGCACAACGCCGGCCACACCGTCGTCGTCGATGGCGAGAAGTACGCCCTCCAGCTCATTCCGTCCGGTGTCCTCTACGAACACGTCATCCCGGTGATCGGCAACGGCGTGGTCGTCGACCTGCCGACGCTCTTCAACGAGATCGACGCCCTCCAAAGCCGCGGCATCTCGTGCTCGGAGCTGAAGGTGTCGAGCCGGGCTCACCTCATCTTCCCGTGGCACCAGGCCCACGATGCGATCGCCGAAGCGGTGCGTGGCGACGACAAGATCGGCACCACCCTCAAGGGCATCGGCCCGGCCTACGCCGACAAGGCCCGCCGCGTCGGCATCCGCGCCGGTGACGTGCTCGATGCCGAGCGTTTCGCCTCGCTCGTGCGCGAGCGCGGCCTCGCCGAGAACAAGCTCATCGAAGAGGCCGGCGGAGCGACCCTCGACATCGACGAGATCGTCACGCGGTTCGTGGCCTTCGGCGAGCGGCTGCGTCCCTACGTGGCCGACACGATCACCTTGCTTCACGATGCGCTCGCCCGTGATGCTCACGTGCTGATCGAGGGGGCGCAGGCCACGTTCCTCGACCTCGACCACGGCACCTACCCCTACGTCACCTCGTCGAACCCGACCGCCGGCTTCGCCGCCGTCGGCACCGGCCTCGGCCCGCGCGATCTCGACCGGATCGTCGGGATCACCAAGGCGTACACCACGCGCGTCGGCGCCGGCCCGTTCGTCAGCGAGCTGTTCGACGACGACGGCACCAGGCTCGGCGACGTCGGCAAGGAGTTCGGCACCGTCACCGGTCGTCGCCGCCGTACCGGGTGGCTCGACTGCGTGATGCTGCGTCACGCCGTGCGCCTCAACTCGCTCACCGAGCTGGCGCTCACGAAGCTCGACATCCTCGACGGCTTCGACGAGGTGAAGATCTGCACCGGCTACACCCTCGACGGCGAGCCGGTCGAGCACTACCCCGACCGCTACGACGTGCTCGAACGCATCGAACCGGTGTACGAGGTGCTGCCCGGTTGGAAGACCCCGATCAACGAGGCCCGCGAGCAGGGCGATCTGCCCGAGCAGGCCAAGCGCTTCATCGAGGTCGTCGAGCGCGAGGTCGGCATCCCAGTGAAGGTCGTCGGCGTCGGCGCCGACCGCGACGATTACCTGGTCTGGGGTGCTTCGTGAGTACCTCGTTCGATCGGGTCCCGACAGGCGCCTCCGTGGCGATGGAACGCAAGGAGACCGCCTGCGTGGCGGTGGAACGCAAGGAGACCGCCTGCGTGGCGGTGGAACACAAGGAGACCGCCTGCGTGGCGGTGGAACGCAAGGAGACCGCCTGCGTGGCGGTGGAACGCAAGGAGACACGGTGATTCCGAGGTACTCCACGCCCGAGATGGACGCGGTCTGGTCGGACCCCGTTCGCTTCGGGCGTTGGCTCGAAGTTGAACTGCTCGCCACCGAAGGTCATGCCCAGCTCGGCATCGTGCCGACCGCCGACGCCGAGGTGTGCCGCGCCAACGCCCCCGTCACCGACGAGGCGTTCGTCGAGCGGGTGCTCGAACGAGAGGCGATCACGGACCACGACGTGGCCGCGTTCGTCGACGTCGTGCAAGACGCCATCGGCGGCGATGCCGGCAAGTGGATCCACTACGGCCTCACGTCGTCCGACGTGGTCGACACTGCACTCTGCTGGGCCATGCGTGATGCCGCCGACCTGATGATCGACGCTGCCGACGAGCTGCTCGCGACACTCGTTCGCATGGCGCGCGAACACCGCGACACCGTGATGATCGGGCGCACCCACGGCATACACGCCGAGCCGACCACCTTCGGCGCCAAGGTCGCGTTGTGGGCGCTGCAGGTCGATCGTGACCGCGCTCGACTCCGGGCTGCCCGCGACGCCGTCGCGGTCATGAAGCTGTCGGGTGCCGTCGGGACTTTCTCGAACATCCCGCCCGAGGTTGAAGCACATGTCGGCGATGCGCTGGGGCTCGCACCCGTCGCGGCCACGCAGGTGGTCGCCCGAGATCGTCACGCCGAGTTCCTCTATGCCTGCGCGTCGGTCGGTGCCACGTGCGAACTGATGGCGGTCGAGCTCCGTCATCTGCAGCGCACCGAGGTTCGCGAGGTGCAGGAGGGGTTCAAGCCGGGCCAGAAGGGTTCGTCGGCGATGCCGCACAAGCGGAACCCGATCTCGGCCGAAACGATCTCGGGCTTGTCGCGCATCCTTCGTTCGAATCTGCTCGCCGGATTGCAGGACGTGGCGCTCTGGCACGAGCGCGACATCTCGCACAGCTCGGTCGAGCGGGTGATCCTGCCCGACTCGAGCCAGCTCGCGTTCTACGTGATGCGCCGGCTCCGGCGTCTGCTCGACGGACTCGTCGTGATGCCCGAGCGAATGCAGGCGAATCTCGATGCCAGCTACGGCCTCGTGTTCAGCCAGCCCGTGCTGCTGTCGCTGGTGCAATCGGGCAAGACCCGAGACGACGCGTACCGAATCGTGCAGCGCAGTGCGATGCGTGCCTGGGACGAAGGCACCGACTTTCGAGCCCTGCTCGAAGCCGACGACGAGGTCGACAACGCGGTGCTCGAGGAGGCGTTCGATCTGCGTCGTTCGCTCCGCAACCTCGACAAGGTCTTCGCCCAGCTCGACGCGCTGGGTTGAGAAGTCACTCGGCGCGGCTGATGCCGGCCTGCTTCAGCACTGCTGGTGCGACACCGACGTCACGCCACGAGGCGTACGAGATCTTCTTGCTCTGGCTGTAGCTCTTGGCGACCTCGATGAAGCGTGCTTCGAGCGCGTCCATGTCGATCGTCTGCGACATCGATTCGAGTTCGGCTTCGAGGTCTCGTCGCTCCTGCACCAGCAGCAGCTCGGTCATCGGATCGGCGTCGGGAAGCTCGTGTTCGATCGCTTCGAGGCGTTGCTTCACGGTGTCGGCGGTGCGTTTCCGGCCCCGTTTGGGCTTGGTGGCGCGCAGCCCTTCGAGGTATTCGCGCACGGCCTTTCCTTCGGCTCGACCCTTGGCGAGCGCAGCTTTGTGGTCGTCGGACATCGGCGTTCTCTTGGCCATGAGTGGCCACGCTAGCCCCATGTCTTTTGATCGTTCCGGCTCTGTCCCATTTGCCGATTTTCTTGCTCACCTATTGGCGCCTGGTTGCCGGATGATCACACGCGGCATCACAGAACGCAGCGTTCAACGGAGCAGCTCTTCCCGGATGTCGATACGTTAAACCGACGTGACCGAACTGCCGCCGTTGTCGCCCACGCTCGAAACGCTTCGTCGGCACGTCATGGAGCATTCGGTCAAGCACGGCGAGTTCGTGTTGAAGTCGGGTGCGACGAGCAACTGGTTCCTCGACACCAAGCAGACGGCGTGCAGAGCCGACGGCATCATCGCCGTCGCCGACGCTCTGGTCGAGGTGTTCGGCCCCGACCTCGATGGCGTCGACGCGATCGGTGGCCTCACCATGGGTGCCGACCCGATGGCGTATGGCGTCGCTGCGGTCTTCGCGACCCGCGGCTCGCAGCTCCGCAGCTTCAGCGTCCGCAAGGAGGCGAAGGCAGGCGGCATCACCGGGCGAATCGCCGGTGCGCTCCGGCCCGGAGATCGCGTGCTCGTCACCGAAGACACCACCACCCGCGGTTCGTCACTCATGGAAGCAGCGGAGCAGATCGCCGAGTTCGGCGCCGAACCGGCCGTCATGAGCGTGATCGTCGATCGCGGTGGTACGTGTGCTGCGATGGCCGCCGAGCGCGGCATCGACTACCGCCCCCTTCTCACCGCACCCGACCTCGGATTCGGGTTCGGCACCTGACCGACCTTCGACCCCGGCGCCTGCGCTGGCACGACAACACGATTGACAGGAAGCACCGATGGACTCGAACGATGATGAGGGGACCATGTCTGACGACGAACTGCCCAATGACTCAACTTCCGGCGACGCATCGCCGACCGACGGGATCCCCGACGACGGCGCACCAGGTGGCGCGGATGAATCGCTGAGCGTGCCGGCTCGCACGGCGTCGGAGCGGCGATGGCGCAGTCTCGGCGTCACGCTCGGCAAGCAGTGGAAGGTCGTGGTCGCTGCCGTGGTCGTGCTCACCGCCGTGATGGCGGTCGGGCTCACCCGCGTCGAGTTCGCAACCGGACAGGACAGCTACCTCAACCCCGACTCACAGATCGCGATCGACAACGTCGAGTTCCAAGACCAGTTCGGTGGTGAGACGATCATCCTCCTCTTCACCGCCGAAGACGCTGCCGTCGATGGCGACCTCGACGTGTCGGCGCTGTACGTCGACCGCAACCTCGCGACCCTCGAGCGGATCACCGCCGAGCTCTCCGAGATCGATGGAGTGCGGTCGGTGGTCACCCCGCTCACATCGCTCACCTACAGCTCCGAACTCGTGAGTGGACCGGCGGGTACCCAGGCGCTCACCGGTGCGTTGGGGCGTGACGAGGCGGGTGCAGCTGCCCGCTCGGCCGACGTCCAGATCTCACTCGCGAGGCGCGGTGCGGTCGCCGATCAGTTCATCGGCAACCCCGCGTGGAACGACCTGCTCATCTACGGCAACGACGGGTTCGAGATCGTCGATGGTCAGATCGTCGCCCCGGAGCGCACCGACCTGGTGATCCGTGCGTCGCTCCAGGGCACCTTCCCCAACGCCGAAGGCTCGGGCCTGCCGGTCAACTCGACCGCCGTGGGCGGTGTGGTCCTCGACGGGAACATCGATCTCGACACCCAGTCGGCTGCCACCGAAGCGGTGCTCGAGGTGCTCGACACCGCGTCGTTCGACGACTTCGAACTGGTCGTCACCGGCTCGCCCGTGTATCTCGCCGAGATCAACGACTATCTGCAGGGCGGCATGCTCACCCTCGGTCTCGCCGCCCTCGCCGTGATGGCGGTCGTGCTCGGCCTCATCTTCCAGGTCCGCTGGCGCCTCCTGCCGCTGCTCGCCGTTCTGATCGGTGTCATCTGGGCGTTCTCGCTGATGGGGTGGCTCGGCATCGACCTGTCGCTCGTGACGATCTCTGGCCTGCCGATCCTGATCGGTCTCGGCATCGACTTCGCGATCCAGATCCACAACCGCGTCGAGGAAGAAGTCGTCCTCGACCGTGACGAGCATCCGATCGCCGAGACGGTGGCGAACGTCGCGCCAGCATTGATCGTGGCCACCATCGCCGGTGTGCTCGCGTTCCTCGCGCTGCGGATCTCGAAGGTTCCGATGATCCGCGACTTCGGTGTGCTGCTCGCCGTCGGCGTCATCGTCCTCGTGGCGATCGGGATCATCGTGCCGGTCGCCGTGCTCGGCGCCCGCGAGTACAACGCGCCGACGAAGGATCGCGGCGAATCGATGGTCGAGCGACTCGTCGTGAAGTTGGGCGGCCTGCCCACTTCGACCGGCATCGTCATGATCGTCGCCGCGATCGGCCTGTTCGTCGGCGGCGTCCTCGTCGAGGGTCAGACGAAGATCCAGTCCGATCCGGTGAAGTGGATCGACCAGGACAGCCAGACCGTCGCCGACATCGAGACCCTCGAGAACGCAACTGGCTTCGGCACGACGCTCGGCGTGCTCGTGACCGCCAACGACACGTACGACCAAGAGGTCGTCACGATGCTGCACGAGTTCACCCTCGACGCCGAGGCGCGCCCCGAGGTGGTCGCGTCGTCGAGCCTCGTGAACACGATGGGCAAGGTCATCCTGGTCGAGGGCGCCTCCGTGCTGGCCCCGACCGAGACCGACATCCGCAACTCGGTGGCAGCGATGCAGGTCGAGGAGCAGCGAGCGTTGCTCGACGACATCGAGCGCGCACTCGTGTCCGAAGACGGCACGGCCACTCAGGTCAACCTGCGCCTCGCACCGGCGAGCCTCGAAGAGCGGTCGGTCCTGGTCGACGAGCTGGCTGCCGACCTCGACGAGCGCATCGACGCGCTGTCGGCCGACCTCGACGCCGAGAGCGTGCTGCTCGTCGATCTGCCCGAGGGGCAAGACCCTGTGCGGGCCACCCCGGCAGGCCTCGCCACGGTCGGCATCGGCCTGCTCGAGAACCTGTCGGCGAACCGGGCCAACCTCACCTACCTGGCGCTCGCCCTCGTCGGCCTCTGGCTGGTGTTCCGACTCCGGTCACTGTCGCGGGCGCTCCTCGCCCTCGTGCCGGTGCTCCTCGCCGTCGGCGTGTCGTCGCTGATCGTCGCCCTCGTCGGCTTCGAACTCAGCCCGCTCACCACCGTCAGCGGCCCGCTCGTGATCGCCACCTGTGCCGAGTTCTCGGTACTCATCCTCGGTCGCTACCTCGAGGAACGCCAACGTGGCCTCGAGCCACGTGAGGCGACCGACAAGGCGGCGAGCCGTACCGGTCGCGCCTTCTTCACGTCGGCGCTCACCACGATCGGTGGCTTCGCCGTGCTGATCGGTTCGGCGCTGCCGCTGCTGCGTGACTTCGGCATCATCGTCACCCTCAACGTGGCGATCGCCCTGATCGCCGCACTCGTCGTCATGCCGCCCCTGTCGGTGTGGGTCGACCTCCGCGGCTGGCTCGGCACGCAGGAGCAGGTACCTGGTGTGGGTGTGGCCCCCACGGCCGCGGTTGCCCTCGCAGCGCCGATGCCGGGCGGCCAGACCGCCGCCGCCGCTGTCGGCGCCGTGGCCTTCGCGGCTGGCGGCGTGGCGGTGTACGCCGCTGCCGACACCGACAACGGTGAGGCGTCGAACATCAGCTACACCGCGGTCACCACGACGACGACCGAGGCGCCGGCCACCACGGCACCGCCGACGACCGAGGCCCCAGAAACCACCGTGCCCGAAACGACGGCGCCCGAAACGACGGCGCCCGATGGGACCGAGACGACGGCACCGCCGACCACCGAGGCGCCGCCAGCGGTCGATCCGGGTGACTATCCCCCCGATCGTCCGACCAACGGCGAGCTGCTCGACACCACCCTGTACGACCTGCTCGTCGGTGGCGGTGACGCTGGCTACGTCGGCCAGGGAGTCGACGGTCAGGCGGCGAACTGCATCATCGACCAGTTCATCGACGGCCGCGATCGGAACGTGCTCGTCGGTGGTCTCATCGGTGGCGATCCGACCACGCTCGACGAGGCCCGCCAGGCCGCTGTCGACTGTGGTGAAGATCCGACCGTCGTCGACGGAGCCCTCGACGAGTTCAACGGCGCCTGAGTACGTGGGAGCCGAGGGCCCGGTGCCCTCGCGACTCGACCGTCGTGATCGCCGCACGGACCGAGGCTTCGTCGGTCAGTGACCGGTCGGCCAGCGAGCTGTCCACGGCATTCACCCGGCACCATCCGATCGGTGATCACGGCTGCCAGACCTCGGCATCGGGGAAGAAGGCAGCCCATGCGAACCAGAACTCGTTGCGATGGGTGATGGTCGCCAGCTGAGTTCCCTCGAGCGGACCGTCGATTCCGAGACCGAGGAGCGACCAGGTCGTTCCGGTCTCTGGGTCACTGAACTTGTCGGAGTCGGCGGTCGGGGTGAAGGTCAGCACTTGTTCGCCGACGGTCCGCTGGAACGCGATGGCCGTGCCGATCGCCTGGCTCTCGGCGATCGATGTCGCATCGAGCGCGTCGGCTGTGTCACCTCCCCAGAAGATGGCGATCGGCTCGCCGCCGAGTTCGTCGTTGACGACGCGAGCGGTTGAGACGTCACCGAACGGATAGGCGCGTTCGACGCGCTCGCCGTCAGACCTCGTGACCGTCACGCCCACTACTCGGGAGAGCGCTGGGAATCGATCGTCGGGTTCGCCGTCGAAGAGGAACGGCCGGTTGCCCGAGCTGTAGAACTCGTAGGGGTTGCTGCCATATCGGATGTTGAAGCCGAGGTCGTCCGACAGGACGTCGGCGTCGGGGGAGTTCTCGACCACATCGCCATACGAAACGATCGAGATCGGGATGAGATCGAGCTCGGTGCCTGCGAAGTCGCCGACGATCGACTCACCGGTCACCTGTTGCCAGAGTGACGTGGTGGCGTCGTCCCACATGACGAGGTCGCTGTTGCGAAGGAGACCCGACACGCCGAATCGCAGGACCTCGCCGTCGACGCGTCGGTCGAAGGCGACCGCGGTGTTGCAGAGCGGGCAGAAGGTGACGGCGACCGGCGTGTCGCCAAACCAGTCGTTCACGATCTCGTGGCGGGTCATGATCGACAGTGGGTAGAAGCGCGTCTCGCCCCCGATCTGCACGAGCGCACCTGGCTCACGCTCGCCGAGCCAGTCGGCGTCGGCGAGCGAGTCGAAGAGCGGGGTGTCGATCGGCGGGATGATGTCGCGCGGGTCGTTCGTCGGGATGCCGACCTGGAGTTCGTCGAGGGCGACCGTCCGTAGCTCCCAGTCGGTTTCCCAGTCCTTGGTCACGCGCAGGACCTGATCGGACCGCTCACCCGGGATCGACATCGGGTCGGGCAGCGAGCTGGGGTCGGCCGACTCGACGCCTCCAGGCGGAGCGGCTCGATCGTCCTCGGCCGAGCTGTCCGACTCGGTGAAGGGCTCGGTGATTCCCGGAGACGCCGACGCGCCGCCGGGGCCAGTTCCGTTGCTGCATGCAGCGAGGAGCAACGCGGTGGTGAGGGCGAGCGCAGTACCGGTCGTTCTCGTGTTCACGAGCCAAGCCAACGACAGGCGGACGCGAGACAGTCCGCAGAGCGCGAGGGTTTCTCGTTTGGTTCCGGCTCGGGACCTGGGCCACCGCGAGTGGGTCACGTTCGCGTCCAGGCTGCGTGCCTGCGGAACGCCCACGTCCGGAGGGCTCGGCGGATCGGGCTCGGCCCGTCCGCCGAAGAAGTGGTCGAGACCGGCGTCGATCCGGTGACCTTCCGCTTTTCAGGCGGACGCTCTGCCAACTGAGCTACTCGACCGTACTGATGAGCCGAGCCTCCGGCCGGCCTTCTGGCGACCACCCGCGGCTGCGGTGCATCAATGGTGTGCGTCGGTTGTCTCTCCAACGCAAAAGGACCACTCGCTCGGTGAGCAAATGGTCCTGAGCGGTCCCGACGGGATTTGAACCCGCGACCTCCGGCTTGACAGGCCGGCGTGAACTCCAGACTTCACCACGGGACCAGTGACAACGAACGGCGAACCGTTCGGTCTATGTACACGCACCGAAGTGCGTAGCACCCCCAACGGGATTCGAACCCGTGCCGCCACCTTGAAAGGGTGGTGTCCTAGGCCACTAGACGATGGGGGCCTGTCGAGGCGGGACCTCGTCTCGTTGAGAGCACGGAGAATCTAACAGGGCACTCGGCCCGTTCCACGCGCGTTCTCCGGTGCGTTCTTCGGCCAACCGAGCGGCGACTGAGTCGGGAGCGACGGCGATCCTCTCGGTCAACGTCACCGCTGCGATGAGTGGCACGCTCAACTCTGCGCGCCTCTCTGCCGCCGACGTCGATGTGCCGATCCGCATCGTCGACTCGGGGACGGCGAGCTTCGGTATCTCGTGTTGTGCGTGGGCAGCCGCGGAAGCGATCGAGGGGGGAGCTTCGCTCGACGAGGCAGCGTCGGTGGCCGTGCGGTGTGCGGCCACGTTGCGCACCTCGTTCTTGGTCGGGGTGCCGCGCTTCACCGACCGGGCGGGTCGAGCCGGCCTGTGTCGACTGCTCTCACCGAGCGACGGACCGGCCACCCGGGCGTCGCTCAGGTCGTGCAGTACCGCATCGCCCCGAGTGTCGGGGCGTTCACCGGCCCGGGCACCGCTCGCCTCTTCTGCTGCTGAGGCAGCTCACGGTCAGGCGCGGGCGAGGGGGTTGCGGTCGGTGCGGCTGGCGCGTTCGCGCAGCTCTGCGGGCACGACCGGAAACAGCATCCCGTAGGGCGCCGCGTTGTACAGGTGGTGAATGCGGTGGGCGTCGGCCAACCGCTCGAACAACTCGATGCGACGACCCTCGAACCATCCGAGCCGGCCGTGGATGTACACGTCGTGCACCAGGGCGTAGGCCAGGCCATAGGCGGTGACACCGATGCCGATCGGGACGAGTCCGGCGAACCCGTCGACGTTGAATCCGACGAGGAACGCGACGTTGACGATCGCCGCGAACATGACCGGGTACCAATCGTTGGCCTCCCACCGGGTTCGCTGTTGGCGGTGGTGGCTGCGGTGCAGGAACTCGCCGATGCCGTGCATCACCCACCGGTGGGTGGCGGCGGTGATCGGCTCCATCAGCGCGAAGGCGAGCAACGCGATGGCGACAGCCGACCAGTTCATGTCCCCAACGGTACCCATCGTTCGCTCCGGCCCGCTCGACCGATCACCCGATGCGCGAGCATCGACACATGAGCGACTTCACCACGCTGTCAGCGGCCATCGACACTGACCTCGATCCGTCAGGCCGGATCGGTCGACTCACGCTCGAACAACCCGACAAGCTCAACCCGCTCGGCACGCGATGCCTCACCGAGCTGGCCCAGGCTGCTGCGTGGTTCGACGCCACTGACGCCTCGATCGTGATCGTCGCCGGACGAGGCCGAGCGTTCTCCGCCGGCTTCGATCTGCGGGAGTTCGCCGGAGGCTCCGATTCCGGGTCGGGGGGCGACATTTCGGTGTCACCGCGCGAGCAGGCCGACCTCGGCCGACTGATGGCCGAGGCCATGGACCGGATGCGTGCCCTCACGATCGCCTCGATCAGCGGCCCGTGTATCGGGGGAGGCGTGGTGCTCGCAGGGTGCTGTGACCTGCGGGTCGCCGCCGATGACACGACGTTCTCGATCCCCGAGGTCGACCTCGGGATCCCGCTCGCCTGGGGTGGCATTCCCCGCCTCGTCCGCGAGATCCCGCCGGCGATCGTTCGCGAGCTGGTGCTCACGTGTCGGCCGTTCGGACCCGACGAAGCGGCTCGGCTGGGGTTCGTCAATCAGGTCGTGCCGCTCGCCGACCTGGCCCCGACCGTCGACGAGCTCGCCGCCTCCCTCGCCCGCAAGGCGCCATCGGTCGTTTATGCGACCAAGCGTCAGGTACACACTGCGCTCGACGGCATGGCCACGACCACCGGTTCGTGGGCCGACACCGACCTGCTCGGGGCCGCCATGGCGGACTCCGAAGCTCGCACCGCCGCACGCGAGTACCTCGCCCGCCGCTGACGGAGTTCTGCCGCCCGTCGATCGGCGGCGGTTGACCCCGTCGTGGTGGGGTGTTCTGCCGCAGCGTCGACGGTCGGCCCCGGGGTCAGGCGTAGAGCGACCAGGCGTCGGCCAGCGTCGTGTCGGCGACACCGGGGGCGTCGGCGACCGCATCGAGCCACTTGGGTCGGAACGTCGCACACACCGCGATCGGCGTGGCTGCCGGCGAACCACCGTTGGCGAGCCTCACGAAGGAGGTGGCGTAGTCGGCCGGCCGCAGCTCGCGACACAGCTCGATCAGCGCGTACTGGTCGGGCGCTGCACCGACCAACGAGCCCGGTAGCGGGGTGTAGCTCATCGAGCTCGGGCCGGTCGCCCCGCCCGCGAGCCCCGGGCCGTCGAGGAGGATGGCCCCGTGCACCCCTGATGCCCGGGCCCCCGCCAACTGCAGCGCCACGTAGGCGCCGAGCCCGCGCCCGACCACGGTGATCGATCGCTCGGGATCGTTGTCGGTCAGCTCGGCGAGCGCATGGTCGGCGTCGGCGAGCAGTGTCTCCGACGAGTAGCCACCACCGGCCGGCACGGTCGACCGTCCATGACCGGTGAAATCGAGTCCGTACACCGCACCCGACCAGTCGATCCAGCTCGGCACCTCGGCGGGTGTGGCCTCGCCCAAGCCGTGGAGGAGGAGGAGCGGCCGCGTCGCGTCATCGTTCGCCGCCCGCAGTCGGTGGAGCGCGAGGTCGACCCGGTTGTGTCGCAACCACGTGATGCCTGCGGTGTCGCGTTCGTGGACGGTCACGACGGCGTCCCCATGAACTCGAGCACCATCCCGGCCACGAGGTCGGGTTGCTCGATGTGGACGAAGTGGCCGACGCCGTCGAGTACCTCGCATCGGCCGTCGAGTGGCAGATACGGCGCCACCTTGTCGGGTGGGGTTCCCCAGCCCATCTCCTCCATCTCCGATCCGAGGATGCCGAGGAACGGCATCGGGAGGCCGGGCAGCCGCCAGAGCATCCATTCGGGCCGCCACGGTCCGAACCCTCCGAACCGCATCGAGGGGTCGAGTCGCCAGCGCCACCCCGAGGTGCTGGCTGCGGCATCGCCGTCGCCAGGAACCTCGACCAGCTCGCCGCCGGTGGTGACCAGCCGCTGCAGCCACTGCTCGGGGAGCCGGGGGTTCATCCGTGCTCGGCGCGTAGCGAGGCCGGTCAGCGTGCCGGGTCGGCGCTGCTTCGTCCCGGCGGCCCGGCGATGGTCGAGCCAACCCGCGATGTCGTTGGCCAACATCGTCGTTCGCTCGTGCTCGGCGACGTCGGGAATGTTCCGCTTGTAGGGGATGCCGTCCATGTTCACCAGCGACCGGAAGCGGTAGGGCTGGGCGTCGGCGAGCTGGGTCATGAGCGCGCCGCCCTTCGAGTGGCCGACCACCGGGATCGGCCTGGATGTGCCGTCGCCACTCGTCGAGGTGGCGTGATCGAACATGGCGAGGGCGTCGCGCATGTCGCCGTCCCACGAATAGAGCGCGGCGTGCTCGCTCTCGCCGTGGCCGCGCTGATCCCACGACACGACTCGCCAGCCACCGGCGGCGAGGCGGGGTCCGAAGCCGTCGAAGGTGCGGGCGAAATCGAATCCACCGTGCATGAGCAACATGGGCGGCGCGTCGGCATCGCCCCACTCGTGAACGCGGAGACGGAGCCCGCCGACGTCGAGGTCGTACTCGCGTGCCGGTCGCTCAGCTCCGGGGAACGGCATCTCGCCGTGCTCATCGAGTTCGAGACCGTCGGCCGCAGCGCGCCGCTGGTCGATCGTGGCGTCGGTCGTCACCTGGCGATCGTAGGCATTGGTCGTTGCCGCTCCACCAGTCGGTGGAGTTCGTTCCGCCGGATTGGTGAGGCCCGAGGGGTGCGTGGCTGCGAAGATGAGCCACATCATGAACAACCCGTTCTCGTCCCGGTGGTTCGGTCTCGCCCTGTGTGTCGTGCCAGCCGCGGTCCTCGCGGCGTGTGCCGCCTCCGATGGTGGTGACGACGCTGCTCCCGTCGAAGATCCCACGATCGAGAGCGTCGCCGAGGCGAGTGATGCGGTCGATCCCCCCGAGAGCGCTGGCGAATCCGCCGATGCCGACGGCGACCAGCCCGACGGCGGCGACGGCGCTGCACCCACCGGCGACTCGCAGGGCGAGCCGAGTGATGCTGGCGACGGGCCGATCTCGTTCGCGTCCGATGTCGCGCCGATCGTCGAACGAACCTGTGCGAGCTGCCACACCGGCACCGGTCCGGGCACCCAGCACATCGTGATGGACACCGCTGGCATGGTCGCCGCCGCCTCGGGTGCGATGGAACTCGTGATCGAGTCGGGGTACATGCCGCCGTGGCCGGCGAGCGACGACAGCGTGGCGTTCCAGCACGACTGGAGCCTCACCGATGATGAGCGAGCGGTCATCCTCGGCTGGCATGCCGAGGGCGCCCCCCTCGACGTCGAATCGACGAGCGCGATCGAGCCGTCGGAGGGTCGCACCGTCATCGACGATCCCGACGTGATCGTCGATCCGATCGGTTCCTACGACGGCGAGCTGGGTCAGCCCGACGAGTATCGATGCTTCATCTACGACCCCGGAGTGACCGAGCGTTCGTTCGTCCGATCGATGGAGTTCCGTCCCGACCAGGAGATGGTCGTCCACCACGCGGTGGGCTCGGTGGTGGATGCCGACGAGCGCGCGACTGTGGAAGCGGTCGCTGCAGCCGAAGACGACGGTCAGGGCGGCTGGACCTGCTTCGGGTTCCAGCCGGCACCATCGGCCGACATCATCCTCGGCTGGGCTCCGGGCCAGGCAGCCACCCGGTACCCGGAGGGCAGCGGTCTCCTCATGGAGCCGGGTGACTTCTTCGTCATCCAGGTGCACTACCACTACGAGGTCGAGGCACCGTCCGATCGATCACAGCTGGCCATCGAGTGGGTTCCCGACGATCAGGTTGCCTCGACCACGCCGATCGACGTCGGCGTCTACCTCGCCCCCGCTGAAATCCCGTGCCGTGCCGACGAGTCGGGCCCGCTCTGCGACCGCACCACCGCACGCGACGCAGCCGTCGCCAAGTACGGGCCCGGCGGCGTGCTCGCCGATCTCCTCGTGGCGACGTGCGGCTACTCGGTCGCCGACTTCGCCGGTATGACGGATGGCGTCGCCGATGCCGAGTGCATTCAGCCGGTCAGCAGCCGCGGCACGATCCTCTCGGTGTTCGGCCACCAACACGAGATAGGCAAGAGCTTCCGGATGACGCTCAACCCCGGCCGCGCCGACGAGCGAGTGTTGCTCGACATCCCTCGGTGGGACTTCGACTGGCAGCTGCTGTACGAACCCGAGGAGCAGATCGAGCTCCGGCCCGGCGACGAGATCAAGATCGAGTGCGCCTGGGACCGGTCGTTGCGCGACCCGACGCTCGAGCCGGCATACGTGCTCTGGGCCGACGGCACCGACGACGAGATGTGCTTCGCCACCGTCACGACCGTTCCTGCGTGACCTGCTTGACCTGCGTGGAGCGTTGAGTCTGGGGGTGTCAGACACTCCTCGGACGCCTCGCGTCCTGCGGTGAGTCAGGCACCTGTGCGAAGCGCTGGTTGATCGCCGAGATCGACCTTGCAGCGAAGAGGGCGGCACCGGCGAGCGCCGCCCGGACACGTCACGATCGGCACGATGCTGCATCACGCGGTGTGGGACTGCTGGATCCACGAGCGCGACATCCTGGTCCCGCTCGGACTCGACCGGCCGCACTGTTGACGTTGCGGAGGTTCGTGAGCTCGTCGTTCAGTTCAACGTTGGTCGCCTGCGACTGGATCTGACGGAAGCGGATTGCGTCCTCGATCATCTCGATCAGCTTGGCGACGGCGAGGCGGCGCGAGAGCCACGGCGACGAACTCGTCGTGCCAGCCATCACGATCGACACCCTGGAACGTCACCGGCTCCACGCGGTCGACGATCTGGATACCGATGTTTGGCAGCAGACCGGCGAGGAACGCATCGGACAGCTCGCGCATCCGCACTCACACCCGGTCACTGCCACAATCGCATCGGCACAGTGTCGAAACGAGGCCGATACCAGTCCGATCGCTTCCCATCCCACCGGTTGTTGCTGACCGCCAATGTGAACCCTGAATCGTCGCTCGGCACGAACGAAATGAAGTACGAGGCAACCGTCTCGTCGTGGGGGACGCCGTCGGTTTCGGTCGGGCCGACTGCGGAGATCGTTCGGACCGACGTGGTCGTCCACGGACCCTCGGGGCTCGGAGCGACGTCGAAGACGACGCGGTCACTCCACCAGTCATCGACCTTCGTCACGGCGATCCAACGATCGCCGTCGCGTTCGATCTGCATCGGGTTGGCGTGGCGCGGCGTTCCGTCGGGCAACGTCGTCGGCGCGATGTTCGCCGCCGCTCGACTGTTGCGTTGCCAGCGGTCGCCATCCCAGTACTCGAGCGGAACATCGCGTGCATCGAGTGGCTGGCGGGCGACGGTCACCTCACTGGTGCACCCGTCGTGCCCGAGCCAGCCGAACCCGAACTGTCGGTGGCACTGGGCGTAGAAGTAGCGATGGGTGTCGTCCTCGGTGATCTCGAAGCCGTAGAGCGACTCGGTCGGGTCGGGCGCTGGTTCGAGGTCGCCGACGGCGGTCGATTCGCCGATCGTGTCGAGGTCGATCTCGACCGTCTGCGTCGCCCGCGGGATCGAGTGGGTGAGGTAGGAGCCACCGTGCTCTTCCATCTCGGCGACGAACAGCACGAAGGTGTCGTCGTCGGCCTGGTAGCCGTCGAGCGGCCAGTACCACCGCTGGAAGTCGACGGTCTCGTCGGCAGCGACCCACGGTTCGGTGCCCCAGTCCCCGCCGGTCAGGACATCGAAGCAGGTGCCGGTCTGCAGAGCCCCAGCGTTGTGTAGGAGGCGTGTCGTGCCATCGATCTCGACGTAGGCGTCCTGGAACACCCAGAGCACACGCCCGTCGTCGAGTTCGAAGGCCCGCTGATAGTCGGCGCCGGTCAGCACCGGCCCCGTCGAGTCGTCGGCACCCAGCCCGATGTCGAAACGCTCGTCGAGCCACTCGTCGGTGATGGGTTCGTCGTCGCAGCCCGAGGTGGTGGCGTCGGCCGCCCCGACCGTGCTGGTCGTCGCGACGGGAGAGAGGGTCGCGACGAGCAGCAGGGCGAGCTGCCACGGCATCCGGCTCATGACCGGAGGGCCTCGGTGGGTGCGAGCCGTGCGGCGCGCATGGCGGGGTACAGGCCGGCGACGGCACCGATCACGATCGCCGAGGCGAAACCGCCGACAGCGGCCCACGTCGGGATGATCACGCGCCACCCCTGCGTGGTCGAATACAGGTAGGTCGCCGCCACACCGAGCGCCACGCCGGTGAGCCCGCCGAGGGTCGACAGGATCACCGCCTCGGTGAGGAACTGCCGTCGGATGTGCGCCCGGGTCGCGCCCAACGCACGGCGCAGGCCGATCTCGCCACGCCGTTCGATCACGGCGATCACCATCACGTTGGCGATGCCGATGCCGCCGACGAGCAGCGCAACAGCACCCAAGCCGAGGAACAGCGTGGTGAGGGTGTCGTCGGCTGCCGCCTGTGCCTCGAGAGCGTCGGACGGCCGGCTGACCGTGACTTCTTCTGGGCTCTCGGGGTCGGCCGTCGCCGGGATCAGTTCGCGGGCTTCGTCGATGCCGCCGTCGACAACGCGAACGTTGATCGACGTCGGCGACGCATCGGCGTCGTAGTGATCGACCGCGGCCTCGAGCCCCATGATCGCTGACCGGTCGAGGTCGGCATTCTGGGGGAACTCCCCCAGAAGACCGATCACCTGCACGTACTCTTCGCCGATGTACACGAACGTGGGCTCGTCGAGGTCGGTGATCCCGAGTCGCTCACCGGCCACCGAACCGAGGACGACCGACGGGTAGGCGCTGGTCGCTTCGTCGTGCCAGCGGCCGTCGGCGAGTTCGCCGTTGAGCGTGTCCAGCAGGGCGGCATCGGCGGCGACGACGCCGAGGCCGCCGGTCTCGCCCGGGTCGACGAACTCGTTCTTCACGATCGAGGTGTCGACGGCGTAGACCGCAGCGGCGGTGTCGGCACTGTCGAGACGTTCGACGGCACCCACCGCCGACTCGGGCAGCTCGCCGTCGCCACCGCCGAAGCCCGCTCCGGGTTCGACGGTGAGCAGGTTGGTGCCGAGCGCCGAGATCTCGTCGAGCAGCGCCGACTTCGACGACTCGCTCAGTCCGAGCACACCGACCATGGCCGCGATGCCGATCGACACTCCGAGAGCCGACAGCGCCGTGCGGGTGCCGCGAGCGCGTGGGCCCGAGGCCCCGACGCGAAGTACGTCAGCGGGTCGCAAGGTGCTTGCGGCGACGTCCTGGTCGGCCAGCTCCTGGCTCGATCGGTCGTAGGAGTCGCTCGGTGTGGTGGCCGAGCCTCGTCGTCGCCGGATCATCGGTCGGCTCCTGCGAGGAGGGCCGAGTCGCTGTCGATCCGGCCGTCGAACACCGTCACCTGCCGGGGGAGTGATGCGGCGATCGTCCCGTCGTGGGTGATCACCACGATCGTCGTGCCGTCGGCGTGGAGCTGACCGATCAGATCCATCACGGCGCCGGTCGACTTCGAGTCGAGGTTGCCCGTCGGTTCGTCGGCGAGCACGAAGGCGGGCTCGTGCACCAGCGCCCTGGCGACGGCGACGCGCTGGCGCTCGCCGCCCGACATGTGAGCCGGTGAGTGCTGCAGGCGATGGCCGAGCCCGACCCGCCCGAGCGCGATCGCTGCTCGCTCCCTGCGCTCGCGCACCGGCGTGCCGCTGTAGAGCAACCCGTTCGACACGTTCTCGATCGCCGACATACCGGGCAGCAGGAAGAACTGCTGGAACACGAATCCGATGCGCCGGGCGCGGACGCCAGCGACGCGTCGGTCCGACAGCGTGGCGGTGTCGACGCCGTCGATCGACACGACACCGCGGGTCGGCCGGTCGAGCGTGCCCATCGCGTTGAGGAGGGTCGACTTGCCGCTCCCCGACGGGCCGACCACGGCGACGAGCTCGCCGTGATCGACCCGCAGCGACACGTTGTCGAGTGCCTTCACTGGAGGATGTCCCGGGTACTCCTTGTCGACGTTGCAGAGCTCGAGCGCCGACCGACGGGAGATGCCGGGGATCCTGGTGCCGGTCGTCGAGGTACCGAGGTCGACGGCGAGATCGGTGGGGATGCTGGTCATGGCACGACCACCTGCACGCCGGCCTGCAGGCCTTCGACCTCGACGAAGCCGTCGTCGAACATGCCGGGCTCGACCGTGATGAACGTGGTGCCCGTCGTGGTGAGTGCCTCGACGGCGAACACGCCGTCGCCACGAGCGACGAGTGCTCCGACCGGGACGATCACGACGCCCTCGGCGAGTTCGTCGACGAGCTTCACGACCACGTCGACCTCGACGAGGTCAGCGGCCGACTCGGGGATCTCCGTGAGGTCGAGCGTGATCGCGATCGTGGCGTCTGCGTCGGGGTTCGTCGGATCGATGGTGGTGGTCGTGGCGATGTCGCTGACGGTGCCGGCGACGATCGTGCCGTCGGGGAACTCGACGTCGACGACGGTGCCGAGCGCGAGTCGATCCTGGCCCGACACGGCGATCTCGGTCTCGACCTGCCGGGCGGTGGTGGATGACGTGGTCGACCAGAGCTCGGTGCCCGAGGCGAGGATGGCCGTGTCGTGCTCGGTCACCGACCCGACCAGCTCACCCTCGGCGGCGACGAACAGATCGTCGGGTCCGATGCGGCCGTCGACGCGGACGTCCTCGTAGGTGTTCTGGAGGTCTTCCTGCCACTCACGCAGGGCGCTGTCGGTGGCGTCGTCGAACTCGGTGTCGACCACCAGGTCACCGCTGGCGTCGTAGCCGAGCTCGACGAGCATCGACTCGACCGCCAGCACGTCGTCGCCATCGTCGACACCGTTGCGCAGCTCGCGCTCGATGCCATCGGGCGCGACGACGGCCGTGATCGGCAGGTCGTCGGCCACGTAGACGATGTCGCCCTGGACGATCGTGTCGCCCTCGGCGACCTCCAGTTCGAAGTCGCCGCCGTGCTCGGCGTGGCGGGTTTCGATGGCGGTGGCGGCGTTGAGCTCGAGTAGCGGCGAACCGGTGGCCACGCGGTCGCCGATGTCGACGGCCCTGTCGATGACCGTTGCGTCGCCGGTGATGACGGCCACGCTGGTCGGCGCGAGCTGGCCCGTGACCTCCATGCCGAGGTCCTCTTGCATCCGCTCGACCGCGGCAGTCGTTGCGTCATCCCAGTCGCCGTCGACCACGAAACCGTCGTCGATCGGATCACCGTCGTCGTCGAGTTCGGTGTGAAAGCCGAGCGATGCGAGGTTCTGTTCGACCATGAGCACGTCGTCACCACTCGTCCCCTCCGACAGAGGCCGGTAGAGCGGGACTTCCCCGACGAAGGCGACGATCGGTTCGCCGTTCACCTCGGCCACGATCGAGCCGCGCTCGATCCCGTCACCCGTGGCGACGATGGCGGTGACGACGCCCTCGGCCGGTGCCGTGATCACATCGGTGTCGGCGTAGACCACCCGGCCGTCGAGATCGGTGAACTGCACGAGGTCGCCGACCTCTGCGGTCACGGTCGACAGCTCAGCGGGTGCTGCGGTGTCAACCTGTTCGTCGTCGCCCGACAGCACGGCCAGGGCGGCGATGGCGCCGACGCCGACCACGCCGGCTGCGGTCACCACGTACGGCCATCGTCGGCGGGCCATCGCCTGCGACGTGTCGTCTGACGGACTGGGTGGTGTGTCGTTCGGGACGCTCGTGCGCGTCCCCCCGCCCGGGTTGGTGTTGGTGGCGTCGCCCGCGTCGGGCTGGCCGTCGGTGAAGGTGCGCATCGTGATCACCCACCCGCCGGGCCGCCGGCGAAGAGCGCACTGCACGCTTCGATCGCTGCGGAGTTGTCGGGGTCGTTCGGATCGAAGCCGGGGCCGAACATCGAACCCACGGCGTCGGGACCGGCGCCGGCACTGAAGTCGGGATCGTCGATGTCGAGGCCGTTGTCACGCAGGCACTGAGCGAACTCGAGGAGCGAATCCTGGGCCGCGGCGTCGAGACCGTCGTCTTCGGGGAGGAAGCTCGCGCCATCGAGCAGGGGCGAGCACACGCCGGCCGCTGCCTGGATCGTCTCGGGATCACCGGTGGTCGCGATGTCGCGGAGGGTCAGGCCACCGAGCGGATCGATGCTGCCGTCGGCGTTGGTCGCTGGGTCGGGCCACTCGATCCCCTCGTCACGCATGCAGTCGGCGAACGCGAGCGCCTTGTCTTCATCGCTCAGAGCGTCCGCGGTGTCGCTCTCGGACATGCTGCCCGCCGCGCTGGTCGCCGAGTCGTCGACCACGAGTTCGCCGCTCGCCGAGTCGTCGGCTGCGGCTGCCGACTCGTCGAGGATCAGTACACCATCACCGGTGTCGGTGGCGGCTGCTGAGTTGTCGGAGGTGCTGTCCGATCCGCCACATGCGGCGAGCACGACGAGGCAGCTCGCTGCGGCGAGCGCCCAGCTGCCGCTGCCGAATCGAGCAGGGCGACCCGGGCGGGGTCGTGATGGGAGGGGGCTGGTGTGTCGCACGGATGCTCCTGTGTTCGGAGCGGCCGACGGTCGGCCGCTGATGGAGCAAGCGTCCGCGTCGGAGGAAAGACGACGGTGAGGTGAACCTGAGCGTTTCCTGAGCGATCAGCGGTTGTCGGTGACCTCGACCGAGAACCCGACGACGGCGCCCCCGTCGTGAGCGTTGTGGGCCCACACCTCTCCGTCGTGGGCGTCGGCGACCTGGCGAACGATGGCGAGTCCGATGCCGTTGCCGGGGCGGGTCCGCGCCTTGGGCGAACGGAAGAAGCGATCGAACACGTGAGCCAGATCGTCGTCACCGATCCCGGCACCGTGGTCGCGCACCTCGATCCGTCCGTCTGCCGTCGTGATCTCGATGGGTCCGGTGTCGGCGTACTTGAGCGCGTTGTCGATCAGGTTGTGGAGGGCGCGTCGGATCATGGTCGGACGCACCGCCGCAAGTGTGTCGTCCCCGCTCACGACGATGTCGCGCTCGGTCCGGCGGCGAACTCGTTCAGCCGCGTCGTCGACCAGATCGAGCAGGCGGTGTTCCTCGACATCTTCCTGCGTCGTGCGCGTGGCCGCCGCCAGGTCGACCAGGTCGGAGGCGAGCACACTGAGCTGCTCGGCATCATCGACCGCCGTCGTCAGCAGTTCCGCCCGCCGTTCGGGAGCGATGTCGTCGCGCTGGAGGTACTCGAGTCGCATCCGAAGCCCGGTCAGTGGTGTGCGCAGCTCGTGGCTCGCGTCGGCGACCAGTCGTTGCTGTTGCTCGCGGCCGATCTCGATCGCCGACAGCAACCGGTTGTAGCTGTCGGCCATGTGCCCGAGTTCGTCGTTGCGACGAATCTCGACACGGCGGGGAAGATCCTCGAGCTCGGCGAGCTCCTCGGCAGTCTCGCTCAGCTCGCTGATCGGCCGAGCCAACCACCGACCGACGACGAGGCCCGCGCCCCCCACGATCAACGCAGCGACGAGCGACATCAGCGCCAATCGGGTGGCGAGCTGATCGAGTGCTGTCTCTTCCGCCGTCACGTCGCGATACAGCTGCACGCCGATCGGCTGTCGCCCGTCGATCACCGGCGCGTCGTCGCTTGCGGTCCCGGCAGTCATCACCCGGTAGGGCGCACCGTCGATGGTGGTCGACTCGAAGTGAGCCGAAGGCTCGGCTCCCGCGACCACGGTGGGCAGGGCCTCGAGTGCCTTCTCGCTGGGAGCGATGTCGGGCCCGCCGGTGAAGGTGCCGTCCGACCAGAGGATCCGGATCGACGTGGTGTCACCTTCGCTCTCGAGGATCGATGGGTCTTCGAGGAACGCGCGGGCCGTTTCGAGCGCTTGTTCCTCGCTCACCGACACACCATCCGCCTCGAGGTCGGCAAACGGTCGATCGCCGACGCTGCCGGCGAGCGGACTGATGCGTTGCACCAACTGGTCATCGACCGAGCCGCGGACCTCCTGGGCCGACATCACGTAGGCGATCGACGACACGGTCGCGACCGTGACGAGGCCGAGCAGTCCGAAGACCAGGGCGAGTCGAAGTCGGATCGGCACGGTCACCCGGCGATCGATGGCGCCCGGGTCGATGTCGGAGCGTCGGCTTCAGCACGCATCACGTAGCCGATACCGCGAACGGTGTGGAGCAGGCGTGGTCGCCCGGGTGACTCGAGCTTCCGTCGGATCTGGGAGACACAGACCTCGAGCGCATTCGAGAGATGCTCGGGGTCGGCCTGCCAGATCTCGTCATGGATCGTGGCACGGTCGACGACGCTCGGAGCGCGCGCCATCAGCAGGCGAAGGAGGTCGAACTCGAGCCGTGTGAGTGCGATCGGCGTGCCATCGGCGGTGACGGTGCGGGTGGGCACGTCGAGCACGACGTCACCGACCTGGAGGTTGCCGGTGCCGCCGTCGTCGGCGCGGAGGTAGTCACGCCGCCGGAGGAGTGCCCTGACCCTGGCGAGGAGTTCGTCGAGTGCGAACGGCTTGACCAGGTAGTCGTCGGCGCCAGCGTCGAGTCCGTTCACTCGGTCTTCGATCTCGGCGCGAGCGGTGAGCATCAGGATGGGTGCGGTCCGTCCGCGGCGACGGATGTGTCGGCACACGTCGAACCCGCCGACGCCTGGTAGCCCGACGTCGAGGATCAGCAGGTCGCAGTCGGCCACACTCGGCTCGACGATGACGTCTTCGCCGTTGCCGAATGCGTCGACGCGCAACCCCTCGCTGCGTAACACCTCGACCAGCATCTCGCGCACCGATCGGTCGTCTTCGACGACCACCACGTGATGATTCATGCGCGCATGCTGCACGCCGAAGGTAAGGACCAGCTGAGAGTCCGACGGTCACCGCTCGGGGGTAGTCGCGGTGTCAGGCGGGCGGCAGGGTGGCGACGTCGGCCGCATCGAACACCACGACCTGCCGTACGTAATTCATGGCGTCCGCGTCGCGCCTGGCCAGCGCCGACACCCGCGGATCAGTCGACCGGCGAGGTGGGGGCTGACGTCGACCTCGACGCCTACTTCATCACCGCACTCATCGAGGTCGCCGCCAGCCTCCGCGCCGAGGCCCCACCCGAACAGGTCCGAGCCGCCTGCTCCATCGCCACGTCGACTTCGACACCCGCTGACCGTTACAGCTGGTGTCAGACACCAGCTGTAACGGTTATCCCAACAGTTCGTCGTTGTGTTCGCCCAAGTGCGGCGCCGGACGATCGGGGAGGGTCGGAGCATCCGGGTCGCGGTCGCGGAAGGGTGAGCGGATCATCCGCAGCGTGCCGTCGGTGGGGTGCTCGATCAGCGGGAAGAAGTCGACACCGACCAGCTGCTCGTCGGCCTGCAACTCCTCGGGGAGCACCACTGGTGATGCCGGGATGTCGAGACGATCGAACGTCGCCATCCACTCGGCTGTCGTCCGCTGCGACATCGCGTCGCCCAGCACGCCGTAGAGCTCGCCGATGCGTTCGCTTCGACTGATCGGATCCTGCACCCACTCGGCGTCGGCCAACTCGGGCCGGCCGATCTCGCGCAACGCGCGCGCCCAGTGGCCGCCGTCGTAGGGCAGCACACCGATCCAGCCGTCGGCGGTCTCGAACGGCCGGCGGTGCGGCGACTTCGCTCGCTGGTAGCCGAACGGTCCGAGCGGGGGTTCGAACGACTGCCCCGACAGGTGCTCGGCCATCAGGAACGACACGATTGACTCGAACATCGGCGCTTCGATGCGACACCCCTCACCGGTTCGGCCCTTCGACACCAGCCCGCCCAACACGGCGATCGCCAGATGCAGTCCGCCGATCTTGTCGCACACCACACTCGGCACGTAGCGAGGCGGCCCGTCGGTCCCTTCGCCGATCATCGCCGCCAAGCCCGTCGCCGCCTGGATCACGTCGTCGTAGGCCGGCTGATCGGCCCGAGGCCCGTCCTGGTCGTACCCGGGTGCGCGCACGTACACGAGGTGCGGGTGTCGCTCCCGGATGTCGTCGAGCCCGATGCCCAACCGATCGGCGGCGCCGGGCCGCATGTTGTGCACGAGCGCGTCGGCCTCGCTGAGCAACTGCTCGAGCGCTGCGCGTCCCGCGCCGGACTTGAGGTCGATCGACACCGACCGCTTGTTCCGGTTGAACCCCATGAACCCCGCGCCGAGGTCGTCGGACCGACCCGGACGGGGCGACCGGAAGAGGTCGCCGGACGGGGTCTCGACCTTGACGACGTCGGCGCCGAGGTCGCCCAGGATCTGGGTGCCGTACGGCCCGAGGATGATCGTAGTGAGGTCGATGACCCTGACGCCGTTGAGCAAGTCGAGCACCCCGTCACTCTACGAACCACCCCGGAGCGACCCCGGACCGGCACCGTGTCTGCTCGCGATCTCACCCGCAATCCGGGTCGAATCGCGAGCAGAGGGAGCGGCGACCCTCGCGCTTGACAGGCGAACGTCTGTTCGCGACGATCGAACACATGTTCCGTCAGGCCTCACTCTTCGGTTACGACGACCCGACCTTCGACCCCGACTTCTCCTCAGCGGCTCGCAGCGGGCTGTCGGGTACCTCGTGGGTCGAGTACACCCCCGAGTGGCTGCACGGGTCCGACACCCTCTACGACGAACTGCTCGAGGTGCTCGAGTTCCGCCAACGCACCGGCGTCCCGATGTACGACCGGCTCGTCGACGAGCCCCGGCTCACCGCCTGGTGGAACGAAGCCGATGGCCAGCCCGAGCCCCACGAGATCCTGTCCGACATTCGTTGTGCACTGACCGACCGGTACGACCGCCACTTCGACTCGATCGGCTTCAACCTCTACCGCAACCACCGCGACTCGGTGGCGTGGCACGCCGATCGCCATCGGCGCCGGGTCACCGATCCGGTCGTTGCCATCTTGAGCGTCGGACAGAGCCGCCCGTTCCAGATGCGTCAGAGCGATGGCGGCGCGTCGCTCACCTGGGGACTCGGCGGCGGCGACCTCTTCGTCATGGGCGGCGCCTGCCAGCACGAATGGCAGCACTGCGTCCCCAAGCGGGCACGCCACTGCGGCCCGCGCCTCTCGATCACCTTCCGCCACGACGCCCGCTGAGGCGGCGGTGTCGACCGCTGGCTACGCGACGGGCAGCGTGAGCATGTAGCCGATCGAGCCGACCAGCGCGATCGTGGCGATCGCCAGCAGCGCCTGGCGCGTGCGCCGATTGCTCAACACCATCGAGATACCGGCGAAGAACAAGACCGGCGCCATGAGCGTGGCGGCGAGCACGTACTTGTCGCCGTTGGTGTTGGCCTGCACACCCTGGTCGTACAAGTCGTCGGACTCCTGCTCGAGCTCGGCGCCTTCGGAGAACAGAGCATCGAGGTACGCCTCATCACTGAACGGGGCGTCGGTCTCGCCCGCGCTCCACGCGTCGACGGCGTTGAATCCGGGTTCCGACATGTTGCCGACGATCTGATCAGCCCGCTCGGTGAACTCACTGTCGGCGTCGGGAACCTCGCCGAGCAGTTCGATGAACAGCAGCTGATCGAGCTGGCGGATCGAGTCGGCGTTCTGCAACGAGTCGGTCGCGTCGTTGGCGACTCGGACCGACTCGGCCAGCAGCTTGTCTTGCGAGCCGCTCCACAGGTTGGACTGGTTCGCCGACCAGGCGATCGCGATCGTCGCCACACCGAGTAGCACCGTGGCGATGATCTCGTAGACGTCGGACTTCTTCGGCGACTCGGCCGGCGCCGGCTCTGACGAGGGCGCGTCGATGGTGGTGTCGGACATGGTTTCTCCTCCCGCTGGTGGCTTCGGTGGCCGCGTCGGCGGCCAGCAGCGCCCGCACCCTAGACGTCGTTGCCGACGCAACCGTCGACCGGTGGCGAGGCAACGATCCGGCCCGAGCTGCCGAGCCGCACATTGCTACTGTCCGCGCAACGATCGGTTCTGGCGTGTCCGTGCGGCACGTCGGGCTCCGCACCGAGGGGGTTGCGACATGGAGCAGATTCCGACGTCGATCGAGGGGATCGACGCAGCGTGGTTGGCGAGCGCGCTCGGCCAACCGATCACGGCGGTGAGCCACGAGCAGATCGGCGAGGGGATCGGCGTCTCATCGTCGGTGTACCGAGCTGCGCTGACCGGCGGTGACCTCGACTCGGTCGTCGTCAAGCTGCCCGCGCTGGCACCCGAGGCGGTGTTCACGTCGACCGTGTTGCGGATGTACATCCGCGAGGTCTACTTCTTCGAGCGGCTCGCCTCACGAAGCCCGATCCGGGTCCCCAACGGCTACTTCGGTGCGGTCGACGAGGAGTCGAGTGCCTTCGTCCAGGTGATGGAGGACATGGGATCGATGCGCATCGTCGACCAGAACGACGGCATGGCGATCAACGACGCCGAGCGAGCGATCGACGATCTCGCGCGTTGGCATGCCGAGTGGTGGGGCGACACCGATGGCCCCGTCGAACGAGGCGATGCGGTGTGTTTGAGCGACGCGGTGTACCCCGCCGTGCTGCCACTCGTCTTCGCGGAAGGCTGGGAGAAGGTCAACCGGGAGATGAAGATCGATCCGGTGATCGCCGCCGTCGGGCCGGCCTGGAGCGACTGGATGCCCGGAGCACTCGCCGGACTCGCAAGCCAGCCGAGCACTCTGCTCCACGGCGACTACCGAGCCGACAACATCCTCTTCGACAACGATGACAACGTCGTTCTCCTCGACTTCCAGCTCATCGGCCGGGGCTCGGCTGCCTACGACCTCGCGTACTTCATCACCCAGTCGATCGCTCCCGACCTGGCCGCCGTCCACGAGCGCCGACTCTTCGACCGATGGGTTGATGGCTTGATCAGTGCCGGGGTCTCTGAGTCGGAGACCGCTGAGCTCTGGGACCGCTACCGGGAGGCTGCGCTGTTTTGTCTCGTCTATCCCGTCGTCGCGTCACGCGGGATGGACTTCTCCGATGAGCGCCAGTACGCACTCATCGACAACATGAACACCCGGTTCGTCCGAGCGGTCGACCAACTCGACTTGGCCGATCTGCTCTGACCCAGCTGCGAGCCGCCTGGCTCGGCGGGTCCGCAGTGCTCAGTGGGGGAGGACGTAGGTGCCCTGCGCAGTGGCGCTCGCCCGATCTTCGTTGTCGTCGGTCCAGATCCGCGCCGTGCCGACCACGTTGCGCCGTCCGGCCACCTCGAGCGTGGCCCGTGCCCAGAGCACATCGCCCACCGCAGGACGGAGGTAGCGGATCGACAGCTCGGACGTGAGCGCCATCGGCTCGATCCGCTGGATCGCTCCGAAGGTCAGGTACCACAGGGCCACATCAGCAGCGGCGAACATCGTCGGCCCGGAGATGAAGCCCCCGGGTCGGATCTGGTCTTCGGTCGGTACTGACCGGACCAGTACCTCGGTCGGGCTCACCTCGACGCACACGCTGCCGTTGCCGGGGTACAGCTCCTCGACCATTGCGTTGATGGCCTGCGGCGTGATCTCGGGCGTTGGTGCTTCGCTCACGCCCGATGACGGTATCGACTCGGCTGCACGTCCCGGTCAACGCAGTCGCAGTGTGCCACGCTGCCCAGATGGCAGGCGACGCAACGATTCAGCGGATCGTGATCGTCGGGGCCTCGCTCGCTGGCCTCCGCGCCGCCGAGACGCTGCGTGGTGACGGGTTCGAGGGCGACGTGGTCGTCATCGGAGCCGAACCGCACCGTCCCTACGACCGCCCGCCGCTGTCGAAGAAGCTCCTCGCCGGTGAGTGGAAACCCGACCGCGTCCAGCTCCGCCAACCCGACTCGTTCGACGACCTCGACGTCGAGTGGCGATTCGGTCTCGCTGCTGCTGGCCTCGATCACGATGCTCGGACCGTTCACCTCACCGATGGAACCTCAGTCGACTTCGATGGCTGCATCATCGCCACCGGAGCGTTTCCGCGTCGTCTCCCCGAGCAGAGCCAGTTCGCCCACGTTCACGAACTTCGCACGCTCGACGACGCCATGCGCCTCCGCGCTGAACTGGCCGATGGCGGCCGTCGCGTTGTCGTGATCGGTGCCGGCTTCATCGGGCTCGAGGCAGCGTCGACCGCACACCAACTCGGCAACACGGTCACCGTGCTCGAAGGCGCCGACGCTCCACTCGTCCGCGGCCTCGGCGCCGAGCAAGGGGCGGCCGTCGGCGATCGCCTCATCGCCGACGGCATCGACATCCGGTGTGGCGTTCGGGTCGATCGACTGCACGACGAGGGCCTACTCCTGGCTGCCGACGGGGGTTCGCCCGAACTCGTCGAGGCCGACGTGGTGATCGTCGGTATCGGCGTGATCCCGGCCACCACGTGGCTGGGCGACTCGGGCCTCGAGCTCCGCGACGGCGTGGTGTGCGACGCCACCCTCCGCGCTCGCTCGTCTGAGGGTGAGCCGGTTCCCGGTGTGTATTCCGCAGGCGACGTACTCCGCTGGCCGAACGAGTTGTTCGGCGAGGAGATGCGCGTCGAGCACTGGACCAACGCTGCCGAACAAGGCGCAGCCGCAGCGAAGAATCTCCTGGCCGAACTCGCCGGTGCACCGGGTGAGCCGTATGCGCCGGTGCCGTTCTTCTGGAGCGACCAGCTCAACCTTCGCATCCAGTTCGTCGGACGGGGACCAGCTGGGCCCGACGACGATCCCGACGTGGTGGTTGCTGCTGGGTCGCACGCCGACGGCAAGTGGCTGGCCCTGTACGGCGATCCGGCCACCGGTCGCTTGCGGGGAGCGCTCGGTGTCAATGCTCCTCGCTGGGTGATGCCGATGCGCGCCCTCCTCGCCGAGGCTGCGAGCTTCGAGGCGGCTCGCGCCAAGGCGGCTGAACTCGCCGCAGGCTGACCTGATCACTGGTCTCAGCGCACGGCGATTCGCAGCAGGTTCGCGAGTTCGAGCACGAACCTGATCGGGGCGTCGACCACCACCAACGGCTCGCGTTCGATCACTTCGATCGACGGTGTCTCCTCTCCGATGCCTGACGACTCGTACCGCACGGCCACGTCGAGCGGGCTGTGTTGGAGCACCTCGGACGTAAGCCCGTCGGGGTTGCGAGCGGCGTGGAGCGCACCCTGGCGCGAGGTCCACACGAAGCCGGTCGATCGCTTCGCGCCGACCAGCGTCCCAGCGACCTGTTGCGTACAGCCATCGTGCTGCGGCAGCGCACCCGAGAGCCTCGATCGATGTCCAGGCCGGTCAGCACCTCCCCCGACGACCGCCCATCTCGTGGGGCCGACGTGTTCCCTGTGCGCACGGCCTCATGAGATGGGACTCAGGGGTCCGATCAGTCGAGCGGTGCGGGAGGCGGGCCGAGGATGGTGATGCCGTAGCGAGTGCCGGCCTCGGCGACGGTACCGGGGTCGACCTCGATCGGTGCGGGCAGGGTCGGCTCGTCGAGATCGACGCCGAGTTCGCTGACGAAGGCGGCGAACTGGGGTGCGCCAGCCTGACGGGCCGTGACGGTCGTGAAGCGGGCCGACTCCGACAGGATCTGGAAGGTGTGCGGCACTGCGTGGGGCAGGTAGACGGTCGAACCGGCCGTGCCGATGTGTTCATCATCGCCGGATCGGAAGGCGATCACGCCGTCGAGGATCACCATGACCTCGTCTTCGTCGTCGTGGACGTGGAGCGGCGGACCGAAGCCGCGAGGTGCGGAGAACTCGACGACGGTCATCATCCCGTCGACACCCGGGTCGACCTTGGTGGTCGCCAGGTTGTTGAGGAAGTGGCGGTGCTCGCCTTCGCCCTCGCCGAGGACGTAGGGAGCGGTGGAGCTCGGCAGGGAGCTGGTCGAGCTGTTGGCGGTGGTGGTTGCTGTGGTGTTCATGTCGACCATGAAGCCAGCTCACCCTTTCGGAACCCTTTCGAACGCCTTCGAGGGCGGCCGGCGTTCTGCGGCGAATGGACGATTCCGATTCGCGAGTAGGTGAACCGCACGGTGGCGGCGGCGATCCGCCGTCGGCTCGCCGCACTCGAAGCCGACGGCGGCGCCAACTCACCTGAGGCGGTGAGGCTCGCCGCCCGTCTCGACGAGCTCGCCACCCGGTGAGGCCGCGTTCCACCAGTTCTCAGACACTCCTCGGACCCTTCGCAGCCTGCGATCTGTCAGACATCTGGTTCATCAGTCGACGACGGTGACCTCGCCGAACATGCCCTCGGCGATGTGGGGCGGGCCACCGGCCACGTCGGGCGGGCCGTCGCTCGTGGCCGCCTTCTCGAGGTATTCGGCCGGGTCGGCTCCGGTCGGGATCACGCACACGATGAGGTAGCGGCCCGGCTCGCTGAGCGTGCCGTCGCCGACCACCGCCATTCCCTCCTCGGCGGCGGGCGGGGCGATCACCACCGTGCGTACCCCCGGCATGAATGCTCCGAGTTCCTCCGGTGGCAGCTGTACGAGTTCGGCCGCCGATCGGGTCTCGTCGTCGGGCAACTTGATCGCGACGAACTCGTGTACTTCCTTCTCACTCGCGTTCGAGAGCGTGAAGGTCGAGCCTGCACGGATCTGATCGGGGAGGTCGAGGTAGGCGTAGTCGATCGCACGAACGGCGATCTCGCCCGAGGCGACGTCGCCCGATGCGCCGTCTGCCGGTTCGTCGGAGCCGCAGGCGGTCAGCGCTGCGAGTGTCGTTGCGGCGAGCGCCGCGAAGCGGATGGGTCGGTGTGCGATGTGGGTGTTGATGACGTTCATGACGCCATCAGGCCACGCGTTCCTTTCGGAACCCTTTCGGTCGCGAGCACGCGCGAGCGCAGCAGCACGGTGGCGCAGCTGTCGGCCGACGTCGTGTCGTCAGTTGCCGAGCAGGCGATCGCGGACCATTTCGGCCTGTGGCGGGCTGAGGGGTCGGTTGGCCTTGACCGCCACGGTCACCGTGTCGCCTGACTCGTTCTGGCCCGACGGGTGCGCGCTGACGAGGTCGGCCAGCTCGGGGTCTGGCTCGTGGGTCTCGATGTCACGCACGAACACCACGCCGGTCAACCCGACGTCGTTGGAGGCGCCGGCGAGTCGATCGGCTGCCTCGGCTGGGTCGGTGTCGCTCCACTCCTGGGCGGGCATCGAGATACCTGTCACGGTCGGGAGTTGCGAGCGGTTCGAGACCGACTCGATCGCGTGGTGCCCGGCGTGCCACGTGGTGCCGTCGACTGTCCGCAGACGAACCGACGCTGCGCCGATCAGATCGACGATGCCCGACACCTCGTTGCCACCGACCACCATCGTCACCTCGTCGCCGACGGCGTAACGATCTTCGAGGAGGACACGGATGCCGGCGAGAAAGTCCTTCACCACGTCTTGTGCACTGATCGCGATCGCGAACCCGATGAAGCCGGCGCTCGAGATGGCAAACGCTGCGTCGACGCCGAGCAGGTTGAGGGCGATCATGCCCGTCACCACGAACACGAAGATCGTGACGACGTGGCCGAACATGCGAGCCACGGAGTCGGCTCGTTGGCGCCGGCGCACGTCGCCTTCGCCATCGTCGGCGAGTCGATCGAGGCGGACTCTCCATGACGTTGCCTTCATCGCCTGTGCGCGGCGCACCGCTCGCCGGGTCAGCACCCGGATGGTGCGGCGGGCCGCCCACGACACGAGGATCGCGGCGGGGAGCAGGAGCAGGAGCAGCATCTCCGATGCTGCGAGGAGTCGGGACAACATGGGGTGGGCCTCTTCGAAACGAGCGATCGGCCGAGACCACCTCCGTCGTGGAGGCGACGTGGTCGATCGGATCAAATATTACGACGGCGTTACGTTTGGATGACAGAGCATGCCATCGAGCGGTCGGTTTCGGACGTCAACCAGCCGGAAAGATCGCGATGGGTTCCCGGCGCTACTGGCTGACTCAGCCGGGCTCAGTCGTGCTTCTTGCCGCCGCGGTTGCCGTCGTTGCCGCGCTCTTCGTTGCTGCGACCGTTCCCACGGCGCTCGTCGTCGGACTCGTTGCGTCGGAACTCAGGTCAGGCTTGGTTCACCCCACGTACCAGTGGCCGTTCGAGCGGTATCGGTCGAGCTTCTCGTCGAGGTCACGGGTCCAGCTGTGGTGCACGACCCATGGGTCATCGGGCGGTGTGCGCGGGCCGCAGTAGCGAAAGCCGTTGGCGAACCTCTCGTCGTCGAGGATTTCGACCGAGAGGTCCTGCTGCGCGTGGATCGCGAGGATGACGTTGAGCGGTTCCTGTTGGCTTCGGTAGAAGCTGACCATGTCGTGGTGTGCGCAGATGACATCCCAGAACGTCCGCGTCGTCGCCGTGTTGTGGAGAAACATGAAGCCGGTGTTGGCGTAGAGCGGCTGGAACCGTGGTGCTGGACCGTCGTACATCGCCTGGACATCGACGCCATCGGCGGCGCGAGCCGCGAGGTGGGGGCGAGGATCGTGTCGCCAGACGAGGTCGACATCCTGGAACAGCACGTCGGGTCGGCCGGGCAGTGCCAGGAGCTGCTGGACCACCCAGTTCTGGTGGTACATGTACTCGACCCAGTGGTCGTCGCCGTAGCGATCTGATGCCTCCATCACCGACAGCGCATCGGAGTCGGCGTCGAACCAGCTGACGAAGCCGAGCGATTCGACGCGACGGTGGGCCTCGATGTCGGTCGGCATGACGAGCGTCGTCGATCGAACGTCGATGCCGTGTCGGTCGCACGATGCGGCCCAGTTCTCGAAGAGGAAGGCAAAACGGTGATCACAGGTCATCGCTGTCAGCATCGACATCTCGGGCGTCAGTCGTGCGAGGAGCGAAGGTGCTGCCCGACGGAATCTGGCGGTGTCGGCGTCTTGGTGTTCGTAGACCCGTTCGACGTGAGCGAGCAGCTCGGGAGTTGGCTGCGCCCGGGGTCTGGTGTGGAACCGGATCGGAGTTCGATACTTCCTGGCGGGATGCGGTCGCTCGCCGATCATCCGACCAGTCTTGCCGTTGAGGGCTAGGCCTCTGGCCAACCGGGTACGCCGGGATCGAGTTGCACGCCGGCCGAGTTCAAGAAGCCCGACACGAGTCGGTAGAAGCCGGCCACGATCAACAGCTCGATCAACTCGTCATCGTTCCAGCGGCTGGCGAGTGCCGCCCACGTGTCGTCGCCAACGCAGTCGTCGTCGTGGAGCTCGTCGGCCAGCGCGATCAGTGCCCGATCGTCGGCCGACCACACGTGGCCCCCAGGAGCGTCTGGGTCTTCGGTGAGCGCAAGGATCTCGCCATCGGTGAGTCCGGCATCACGACCGATGATCGTGTGCTGGCCGAACTCGTACTCCGCAGCCGCGTTGGCGCCGACCCGCAGAATCACGAGCTCGCGCTCCCGGGCGGGCAGCACTCCCTTGTTGAGGAGGAATCCGCCGAGCAGATTGAACCGCTTGAGCAGCTTCGGGTGCCGTCCGAGCGCACCGAAGATGTTGAGCGGCCGGCCGTCGTGGGTGAGGGCGCCGGCGAGGATCTCGGCCAGCTCTCCCTCCGCCGCAGCCATGTCGACCGGCTCGATCCGCGGTGCGTCGGGGCGTTGTTGGTGCTCGGTCATCGCTCGGGCCTCATCGCGACGACAGTAGGACTCGGTGCGCAGCTGCTGCGGACACAACATTTGTTGGCACAATCGTGTGCAAAGTTTGCTTGAGGTCGGGCGATGTCAGACCGATGACACTGCATGATGTCGAGGATGAATGATCCCGGCTGCAACGGCAGAGTGCCCGCAGGCCAGGGAGTGACGCTCGGCGCGGTGCTCGACGCGTCGCTCCGTGACGCCGTGGTTCTGCGTGATCGTCACAAGCCCGGCCGCCGGGCGATCATCGACTTCGTCATCGTCGCCAGGTCGGGCGTCTGGGTCATCGATGCGAAGACCCGCCCCGGTCTGGTCGAAGTGGGCGCCGACGAGTCGAGTGGTGCCGCGTTCGAGTGGCTCCACGTCGATGGGCACGATCGGACCCGTGATGTCGACGCCATGTCCTGGCAGTACGAGGTGGTCGTCAGGGCGATCAATGACGCCGAATTCGCCGGCGTGCCGGTCGTTCCTCTCCTCTGCTACATGAATGCCGACTGGGGCGATCTCGACGAGGCCGTCGAGGTCTGCCGCATCAAAGTGGGCTGGCCGGAGGAGATCGCTCGCCTGATCGGGGCAGCAGCAGCGGTGATCGATCTCGAGCGAGTTGAGCGGCTCGCAGCCGAACTCGATGCGCAGCTCGCCCAGGCCGACTCCAGCTGGCGGTGGGTTCAGTAGCTCGCGCCGAGGCCGGCTCGAGCGTCGGTCTGGATGCCGCACGGCGGGACCGGGTAGCGGAGGCCGTTGCGGGCCACGGCTTCCATCCCGTCGATGGCGGTCACCGGCGGTGTGGGCGTGAGCGCCATGAGCATCTCGTCGTCGTGCACGCCGGGAGACCGCACGCCGTTGTCGACCCGAGCGGTGACGCGTTGCTCGACCGGTTGGGCGGTCAGCCCGGCGATCGGTGTCGCCGCGATCGCGGCGTCTCAACGCATCGAGACCCGCCGATATTCCTCGATCCTGAGTCGTTGTTGCTCAAGAAAAGTGACCGTAGCGTGGATGCATGTCGGCTACAGAGACACTCACCCGCCTCCCCTCCCTCCACCTTCCCGCCCCCCTGCTCCCCGGTGCCACCGTCACCATCGGCTTGTCCGACGAGGTACGACCTGCCATCGATGCGGCGCAGTCCGCGGTCGACGGCGACACGTCCGGTCGGGTCGTGCTCACCGGTGGCGACGAGCGCAACATCGGCGTCGTCGCCCGAGTGCCCAACGTCGGCAACCTGCCGAACGGGGCGCCCGGTGCGATCTTGCTGGCCGAACACCGCGTCCGCATCGTCGCCCGGCACACGGATGACGGACCCGAGCGCGTCGACGCCGAGGTGCTCGCCGATGCCGAGCCGACCGAGTCGGTCGTCGCCGCCACCCGAGAGCTGCGGGCCACGCTCGAGCTGATCGCTGAGCTCCGAAACTCCCGGCGCCTTCCCGAGCTGCTGCGCACCACCGTCGATCGCCCGGGCGCTCTGGCCGACGGCGTCGCACTGTGGGCCGAGTTCGCCGACGACGACCGGTTGCGCGTGCTCCAGGCCGTCGAGGTCGCCGACCGCGTGAGTGCCATCCACTCCTGGGCGCGCAACCACCTCGCCGAGCTCCAGGTGGCCGAAACGATTCGCAACGACGTCGGCGAGAGCATGTCGAAGCAGCAGCGCGAGTTCATGCTCCGCCAGCAACTCAACGCGATCAAGAGGGAGCTGGGCGAGAGCGACGATGACGTGGTCGTGGCGTTCCGCGAGCAGCTCGCCGCCCTCGTCGACACCGGCCTCGTGGCCGAGTCGGTCACCGGGTTCATCGCCAAGGAGCTCGATCGCTTCGAGCAGATGAGCGCGCAGTCGCCCGAACACGCTTGGGTGCGTACCTGGCTCGACCGCATCTTCGAGTTGCCGTGGAGCGAGCGCTCCGACGACACGCTCGATCTCGAGGTCGCTCAAACGACGCTCGACGACGATCACTACGGCCTCACCGACGTGAAAGAACGCATCGTCGAGTTTCTCGCCACACGCAAGCTGCGACGCGAGCGCGGCCTCGACGAGCGAGTCGACGCCGACGGCAAGCGGGCGGTGCGCGGTGCGGGCTCGGTCATCACGCTCGTCGGCCCGCCCGGTGTCGGCAAGACCTCTCTCGGCGAGTCGATCGCACGGGCCATGGGCCGCGAGTTCGTCCGGGTCGCCCTCGGTGGTGTGCGTGACGAAGCCGAAGTCCGCGGTCACCGTCGTACGTATGTCGGCTCGCAGCCCGGCCGTATCGTTCGGGCGCTGCAAGAGGCCGGCACGATGAACCCGGTCATCTTGCTCGACGAGGTCGACAAGCTCGCGGCTGGCGGCTGGTCGGGCGACCCGACGGCGGCGCTGCTCGAGGTGCTCGACCCGGCGCAGAATCACACCTTCCGTGACCATTACCTCGAGGTCGATCTCGACCTGTCGGAGGTGGTGTTCATCGCAACGGCGAACGTGGCCGACACCATTCCCGGCCCGCTGCTCGACCGCATGGACCTCGTGCGGCTCGACGGCTACACCGACGACGAGAAGACCTTCATCGCCGAGCGCTACCTCGTGCCTCGCCAGGTCGATCGGGCCGGGCTGAGCACCGACGAGGTCGTGATCGATCGTGACGTGATCGGCGCGATCATCCGCGGTTACACGCGGGAGGCAGGTGTTCGCTCGCTCGAACGGGAGCTCGGTCGTCTCGTTCGGAAGGTCACGAGCAAGGTGGCGACCGGGGCCAGCACTCCCGTCACCATCGATCCCGACGAACTCACCGACTGGATCGGTCGACCGAAGGTCGACGACGAAGTTCCCGAGCGGACCTCCGAACCCGGCATCGCCACCGGCCTCGCGGTCACCGGCATCGGCGGCGATGTGCTCTTCATCGAGACCACGGCGTTCCCGACTGGCCCCGATGCCGAACCGGGACTCACCCTCACCGGGCAGCTCGGCGACGTCATGAAGGAGTCGGCGCAGATCGCACTCAACTACGTGCGTTCACACGCCGGCGAACTCGGTCTCGACGACGACGCGCTGCGGCGCCGCTTCCACGTGCACGTGCCGGCTGGTGCGGTGCCGAAGGACGGTCCGTCGGCGGGCGTCACCATGACGACTGCGCTCGTGTCGCTGCTGTCGGGCAAGCCGGTCAAGTCGACGGTCGGCATGACCGGTGAGATCACCCTGCAGGGGCAAGTGCTCCCGATCGGCGGGGTGAAGCAGAAGGTGCTTGCCGCACACCGGATGGGCCTCACCGAGGTGGTGCTCCCGAAGCGCAACGGACCCGATCTCGACGACGTCCCCGAGTCGGTGCGCAACGAGATGACCTTCCATCTCGCGGCGACCTACGACGACGTGCTCGCGGCCGCGTTCTGACACTCGGGCGAGAACCCGGCCTGCTCGGCGCGTTCTGCGGATCAAGACCGATCCGGTGTCGTTTCTGCACTCAATGTCACTGGCTAGTGGCCGATGCGCACGACCACTTTGGGCAGCGGCTAGAACTGAGCGTGTGGTCAGTGAGCGGGAGACGACGACGGTCTTCGTTCCGCCGCTGCCGAATGGGCTCGATCGGGGCGAGCTGAAGAACGTCTTGTGTGCGGGAGTCTCGGCGCACCCTCACATCGAGCCTGCAGGCAGCGAGGACGAGGCCGACTTCGTGCTGGTCGACTTCCGGCACCTGCTCCACGACGACTACGAGATCGTCGCGCCGGAGAAGACGATCATCATCGACTATCGCGACCAGTGGAACGAGGTGTTCGCGCACGACGCACTGCTCTACTTCAAGCGGGCCGTCACGCATCACGTCACTCGTCAACTCGTCGAGTTCGATCGGTCGATCCACCCGATCAGCTACTGCGTTCGTGACGAGTACGCCGACCGGTCGGACGAGTTTCCCGCTGAGCGTGACGTCGACGTGTCGGGGTTCTTCGATCCGGTCGGACTTCGCGCGTCGAGGATCAACCGGTACCGCGCCGACGTGGCCGAGACGGTGAGCGCGGCGTTCGGTGACCGAAACATCCGGGTCGGCCACGTCGGTCTGATCGGGCGCAGCGGTCGCAACGAGTTCCAGCAGGAGTACTTCGATGCGATGGCGCAGTCGAAGATCATTGTCACGTGCAATCCGAACCTGTGGGAGGGCGATTACCGGTTGTTCGAGTCGCTCTGCTCGGGGGCGATGGTGTTGTGCGACAAGATGGCGACCCCGATGCCGCACCCCTTCCTGCACCGCGAGCACCTCGTGTACTACGACCGCACCGACATGGCAGGGCTCGTGAATGAGATCGAGCGATACCTCGCCGACGATGCGGCGCGCACCTCGATCGCCCGAGCCGGCTACGAACACGCGATGGCGCACCATCGTGCGTCTCATCGGATCGACCAGGTCATCGACCTCGCCCGCATCACCGCGGGTGTCTGACACCAGCGGTCGGCATCACCCGTAACGGTCAGAACTTGCTGGAGTTGACGTCGTGCTCGGGGACGGGCTCGACGTTGTCCCCGTGCTCGACGACCTTGCCGTCGCTGTCGGTGTCGATGAAGTCGGTCGTGACCGACTCGGCCTCGCCGCCGTTGAGGCGCTGGAAGACGTGGAGGCTCTGGAAGACGTGGAGGAACACGTACCGGCTGTCTTCCCAGCCCCGCATCACCTCGATGTGGCGATGGGGATTGCGCTCGAGAAATGGCTCGAAGAACTCGATGAACCTCTCGACGCCGTTGGCGACGCCGGTCGAGTGCTGGGTGTACCGCGCACCTGTGTAGGTGGTGACCGCTTTGCGGGCGTTGGGGTCGCGAATGCCCTCCATGTAGAGGCTGGTCGCGTTCTGCAGTCGGATCCCGATGGCAGCCATCGTCGACCGGTGACATGGGTTCGCGCCAGACAGCGGGGGTGACCGAGATCGAGAGGTCTGCGTCGTTACCATCTTCTGCGATGAAATTCCGCATGCCTCACCGCACGACCCTCATCGCCGGCGCGCTCGCGGTCGGCGCGGTCGCTGCTGCCTGTGGAACGACCGACGAGGCGTCACGTCAGACGTTGCCGCCGATCGTCACCACCACGTCGAGCACGCTGCCGCCGACCACCTCGCCCGAGCTTGCGGAGCGCATCTTCTACACGATCAAGCGCGGCGACACCCTCCAGGCGATCGCCAACGCGTTCGGGGTCACGGTCGACTCGATCATCGACTTGAACGGCATCACCAACCCCGACTCGATCGCGGCGGGGCAAACGGTCGAGATCCCCACGGGCCTCCTCGTGGTCGATCAGCTCCCCGACCCGCCCGAAACCACCACGCCCTAGTTCTCGCTACCCCGTCGTCGAGGCTCGTGTCGGGCCGGCGATCTCGGTTGTGCCGACTGGAATGTCTGCTGCGGTCGACTGGTTGAATCGTGTCGGAACGAACGGAGGAATCGTGAGCACGAACCTGACCATCGACATCGGCATCCCCGAGGCCCAGCGGGTGGCCATCGCCGACGAACTCGCCAAGGTGTTGGCCGACACGTACACGCTGTACTTGAAGACGCACAACTACCACTGGAACGTGACGGGGCCGATGTTCAACACGCTCCATCTGATGTTCGAGACGCAGTACACCGAGTTGTGGGCGGCCGTCGATCTCATCGCCGAGCGCATCCGCTCGCTGGGGGAGTTCGCGCCCGGCAGCTACGCCCAGTTCGCCGAGCTCACCTCGATCGCCGAGGCCGATGGTGTGCCGAGCGCCGACGACATGGTGCGTGACCTGGTGAAGGGCCACGAAGCGGTCGCCCGCACGGCCCGCGCGGCCTTCGCCGTTGCCGACGAGGCCAACGACCAGCCCACCGCCGATCTGCTCACCCAGCGGCTCGAGGTGCACGAGAAGACCGCCTGGATGCTGCGGTCGATGGCATCCTGACGGCACCACTTGCGCGGTCGCGCAACTGCCGGTGACCATTGCCGCAGGGTGACCAATGGCCCTGTCGACGAACGTCGGCAGTCATAGAATCGTCACATGAGCTTCTGGCCGAACGCCGAACACTGGAGCGTGAAGATCCCGCTCCACACGCCCCACCAGCGTCTCGACGTCCTCGCCGACGACGGCGTCGCCGTGCTCACCGACGCCCCGTTCCAGGTGGGCGAGGACGAGTACCTCTCGATGGAGTACATGGACTGGAAGTCGGGTGGCGACACCAACTTCGCGCCGATCGCATCGGCCGACGGCGAGCTCGATTGCCGTGGCTTCTGGGACAAGGGCAAGACCGACAAAGACGCCCTGTGGACCTCCAACGCCGAGAAGTGCCCGACGATCAGGAACTACGTCGACGGCGTGGGCGCCAACTTCGGCCGTGTTCGCACGATCAAGCTCGAGCCCCAAGACCGCGAGGCGGCGATTCGCAGCCTGCACCGTGACGACAACAACCGGTTCAACCCCGACGACGAGGGTTGGGTCGTGCGGTCGTGGGTGGAGCTGACCGACAACCCCGACAGCTACATGTTGCTGTTCGACAACGACGCCGACGGCCTGCCCGACCCGGCCACCGAGCGCCGCGTGCCCCTGCACAAGGGCGCCCGATTCGTGGTCGACACCCAGCGCCTCTGGCACGTCGTGGTGCACAACGGCGACGCCCCCCGCTACGCGTTGATCACGAGCTTCGAATCGGGCCCCGACCTCGACGAGTTCATCCACGCCAATCTCGCCGACGCCCCCGTCCCCACCTGATCTCATCTGGGGTCAGACCCCAGTTGAGACGGTGCCCTCCGAAGCGCCGGACGAGTTCCAACCTGGTTGACGTTCAGCCTTCCAGTCGCTGAACCCTCGCGCCCACGTTCGGGATGTGGGTTCCCAGGTGATCGATATTTCGGCACTCGCGTGCCGTTTCATTCGACGAGCCCTAGCGCGCCGGCTATGGTCAAGCGCCTGCCATCTTGTCTTGTCTGTAGCGGGCCAGATCATCGGGTGGCACACGGCTCGGGATTGGGGGACGACATGGTAACGGTGGCTGATTACGTCGAGAAGCGTGACCCGGCCGCGCTTGCGCTACAGACCAGAGCGATGTCGGTCGTCGTGCTGGTCGCGGCCGTACTCGGCGTGTCGCTGGGTGAGGTTCCGGTCTCCGCAGCGGTTGCGCCTGTCGCACTCGTGCCAGCTGCGGCCGTCGATCTCCGGACCTTGCGTCTACCGAATCGCCTCGTGGGCCTGGGCAGTGTCGCCGTTGCTGTGACCGCGCTCCTCGAGTCGTGGGTCGGCATCCGGATCGACGATGTTCGTCTCTTCGCGGTCGCGCTCGGAGTGGCGCTCCTGGCCGGTCCACTCCTCGCAGTACATCTGATCGCCCCGGCAGCCATGGGATTCGGCGACGTGAAGCTCGCCACTGTGCTCGGTGCGGCGATCGGTCTGCACGAACCGATCGCCGCGCTGGTCGCGCTGCTCATCGCTTGCGTCGTCGGTGTGATCGGTGGGCTCGCTGGCCGCCGAGGTGTCATCCCGTTCGGACCGGCGCTGGTGCTTGGGTCGGCGATGGCGTTGATCGTCGGCGAAGGAGTCATCTGATGAGTGCTGCCGAGCGTCTCGACATCGGCACCACCGAGCTCGCAGGGGCCGATTCCATGGCGTTGAGGTTCAGAAGCACGCCGCGGCGCCGCCGTCGGCTCGCCGCAGGTCTCGCGCTGGGCGCCATCGCCATCGCCGGAAACGTGTTCGCCTACACGTCGCTCGGCAGCGCGGAACCGGTCATCCAAGCCGTGCGCGACATTCCTGCGGGTGAGCAGATCACGCTGGACGACTTCCGGGCGGTCGAGGTCGAGGTCGTCGGCGACGTCAACGTCGTCACCGACGATCAGCTCACAGCATTCGTCGGCTCGTACGCGAAGGTTCGGATCGTGTCGGGCAGCCTGCTCGTCGCACAAGCACTCCAGCCGACGCCACTCGTCGAGCCGGGGCGCGCCGTCGTGGCCGTCTTGGTCGAGCCCGGTGAGCTTCCGATCGGGTTGCGCGAGCGGGTGCAGGTACAGGTGGTGATCCCTGGGCGCGCCAACGGCGATTCGACCACCGTGTACGACGCCGTCACCATCGGGCTGCCCACCGCGACCGACAGCACGTTCGGTGTGCTGTCGCAGTCACTCGAGGTCGCTGCCGGCGACGCCGCTTCGGTTGCGGCAGCCGATCGCGTGCGCATCGTGCTCGTCGAGCCCGATGTGGCCGTCGACCCGGCAGGCACGGGCGAGGACGGAGGCTGACATGGCGTCGTTCGGGCTGCTCGGCGACGCCACGACCACCACGGCGCTCGCCCTCGCCACCTCGTGGCCGGGCGAGCAAGATGCCGCGCTCTTCGAGGCCGATCCGTCGGGCGGTTCGCTCGCCGCCTGGCTCGACGTGCCGCTCGCACCCTCGTTGTCGTCGATGGTCGCCGCGGTGCACCGCAGTCCGGTCGGAGGCGTCGAGGCGATGGATGCTGCATCGGTCGGCGGCGCCGACGTCAGATCGGTCATCGACACGATGACCCGCCGGGCGGCTGGCGGTCTGCCGTTCGTTCCCTGCCCCTTCACGGTGCGCGAGGCCGAGCGGGCGGTCGCCGAGGCCTCGTTGTCGATCTTTCCGACAGTGATCGGAACTCGTGGGCGAACCACCCTGTTCGATCTCGGACGGGTGATGCCCACCGCGCTGCCCAGCACCATCGCCTCGCACGACATCGCCATCGTCGTCCATCGGCAGGAGCGGGTATCGGCATCGGCCGAAGCGGTACGTCTCGAACGATGTGTCGAGCTCGTGACGGCCGTGCGCAGAGCTCGGGCGGCTCGTTTCGAGCACGAGGTGATACTGGCCGTCGTCGGCGACGAACCATTCGACCCAGACGAACTCGCGACCCACTGCGCCGTGCCGCGCAGCGCAGTGATCACCCTCGCCGACGATCCACTCACCGCGTCGGTGCTGGCCGGCGGTGGGTCGATGCCGGCGAGGCGACTTCGGCGCCAGCCCTTGCTCGCCGACGCCCGTCGCGCCGCGTCGCTGCTCGCAACACTCGTGCTCGATCCGATCGCCGTACGGAACGACGGCGACGCTGACGCCCGTCGGCTTGAGCGACGGGCCGCGTCGGTCGGTCTCGACCCCGAGGTGGATGGAGTCGTGACGTGACGGCGTACGCCGATGCCCGCACGGGCGTCGTCGACGACCTGGTTCGTGCGGTGGCCGACCGTGTTGCGCTTCGCCTCGTCGATGCGGTCGACCGCGATGCCGGTGAGCGCGAACGGGCAGGCGCGGCAGCGAGTGGACTCGCGCTCGCCGACGACCAGCGCCGACAGCAGTTGCTCGTCGGACGCTGGATCGGTGATGAGGTCGTCGCGCTCAACGAGCGTCGTCTGCGCAACGGCATCGCCACCCTCGACTCCACGCGTGAACACGAGTTGCACAGCCGTGTCGTAGCCGAACTCACCGGTGCTGGGCCCCTCGAGCCGTACATGAGCGATCCGCTGGTGGAGGAGATCGACGTCAACGGCCCCGACTCCACCTGGGTCACGTTCACCGATGGCCGCAAGGTCGACGTCGGCAGGCTCTGGGGCTCGTCCGCCGAACTCACGGCGTACCAGAAGCGACTCGCACTCCGAATGCGGGGCACCGGCGAAGGGCGGCTCGACACGTCGTCGCCGATGCTCACGCTTCAGGCAAACGACGGATCGCGCATCGTCATGGTCCTCGGCGGATCGAACGAACACGGCATCTCCACCCACCCGCGCATCGCCATCCGTCGGTTCGTCGTTCGCCAGGTCGGCCTCGACGGGCTCGCCGACCTCGGGCTGTTCCCGCACGACATCGTGCCTCGGCTCCGCGCCCTCGTCCGCTGCGGGTTCACGATGCTCGTGTCGGGTCCGCCGGGCGCGGGCAAGACCACGTTGCTCACCGAGCTGCTCGGCGAGGTGTCGCCGAAGGAGCGGATCATCACGGTCGAGAAGAATCTGCTCGAACTCCGCCTCGAAGACGATCCGCGGCACCCCGACGCGCCAGCTCTCTTCACCCGTCATGCAAACGCGGAAGGCGAGGGTGAGATCACCACCCGGCAGCTCGTCGAACTCACGCGCCGCCTCAACCCCGACCGCGTGGTGGTCGGCGAGCTAGTGGAGGACGAAGCGCTCGACATGCTCGACGTGGCGTCGATGTGCAAGCGAGGGTCACTCGCCACCATCCATGCACACACGTCGTCGGTCGTGTTGCAGCGTCTTGCGTACTACGTGTCGAAATCGAACACGAGCCTGCCCGAGTTCGCTGTGTGGAGCCTGATCGCTCAGACGATCGACTTCGTCGTGCACGTCGACCTCGTCCGCAACGCCGCTGCCGACCAGGCGCCGCACCGACGTGTCACATCGATCGTCGAGGTCGGTGGGCTGGGTGAGCGCGGCGGCGTGGCGAGCACGGAGGTGTGGGGGCTCGGCCACGACAGCAGATTGCGGCAACAGACGCCGCTGTCCACCGAGCATCTCGATCGGCTTCGTCTCGCCGGCTACGGCGCAGAACTCTTCGCGGTGGGCGATCGATGAGTAGCGGACTCGCGTTGGTCGTGGCCTCGACAGCGCTCCTGCTGATCGCGATCGGGCTGGTCGTCGCGCCCGGCGGCGACGGGTCGAGGCCCCGGCGTCCACCCGACCCTGATCGTCCGACGCAGTCGATCAGCGCGATCGTCGCAGGCGTCGCTGTCGTGGCGGTGTCGGGCTGGCTCGTGCCCGCGCTGATCGTCGCCCTCGTCGCCCACGTCGGTGTCGGCGCATGGCAGCGGCGACAGCGCTTCGGAGGCTCCGACGTCGAGCGCACTGACGCGCTTGCGTCTTGGATCGAGAACCTCCGCGACGTCCTCGTGGCTGGCGACCAGCCGATCGGCGCGATCGGGGCGACCGTGTCGTCGTGCCCACCCAGCATTCGTCCGGCGGTCCGTCGACTCGCCACCGCCCTGGGTCACCAGGAGCCCGAACTCGCCTTCCGGCGGTTCGCCGACGACCTCGACGATCCGCTCGGCGATCTGGTCGCGGCCGGACTGCTCGTCGCGGTGCGCCGAGGGGCGCGCACCGTCGCCGTCCTCTCTGCACTGGCGGAGCAGGCGCGAGCTCAAGCCGACCGACGCCGTGCGCTCGACGCAGAGCGAGCTCCCGTTCAACGTGAGGTGATGCTGCTCACTCTCATCATGGGCAGCCTGCTGCTTGGGGTGCTGCTGTTCGGTCGCGCTGAGTACCTGTCGGCGTACGACACTCGGGCGGGTCAGACCTTTCTTGCGATCGTCATCGCGATCTATGGCCTGCTGCTGCTCCGCGTGCAGCGACTCGCCCGGTTCCCGAAGCCGAGTCGATTCCTGTTCGGTGGTGGAGGTTTCGGTGCTCCCGCCGCGAGGGGGCTTCGGTGAGCCCGACGTCGATCGTGATCGTGTGCTCGCTGCTGGCCGTGGTGGCCAGCTGGCTCGTACTCGATGGTGCAGGTCGAACGAGGCCGTCGCTCGCGGCCACGATCCGCTCGGTCCGCCGAGAGCCGGACGTGGTGATCGCCCCGAACTCCGACCGTCAGTCGTCGCAACTCGATCGGCTCGGGTCCGTGCTCCATGACGCGCTGCCTCGTTCGATCTCGACCGACACCGTTCGTGTTCTCCGCGCGATCGATCGCCGCGTCGACCGTCACCTCGGGCTGCTCGGCGCCGCAGCGCTGCTCGGTCTGGCCACATCGACGGTCGTGGTCGTCCTGCTTCGAGCTGCTGGGGTCATCGACCAGCAGGTCGTGTTCGTCCCGGCGGTAATTGGCCTCCTCGCCGCAGGGATCGCTCCGACTTTCGTGCATCTGGCAGCGCTCGACGCAGCGGCTGAGGTTCGCATCGATCTCCGCCACCAACTCTCGGCCTTCGTCGACATGGTGACGATGCTGCTCGCTGGGAATTCCGGTCACGAGGGTGCGCTGCTCCAAGCCGCCGAGGCCGGTGACGGCAAGTTGTTCCGAGAGTTGCGACGTCGCATGCGTGAGGTGTCGACGACGGGCCGCTCGCTCATCGACGCGCTCGACCTCGTCGCTGACGACTACGACGTCGACGAACTCCGACAGATCGCCGCGACCGCGCGACTCGCCGCCTCCGAGGGCGCCCCGGTCTCACGATCGCTAGCGGCGAAGTGCTCGACCCTGCGGGCGACGCTCGCCAGCGATCAAGAGGCGCAGGCCCGGGTGCGGACCGACAAGGTCACCCCGCCGCTCGTCGGCATGACCTTGTTGTTCATGGCTGTGCTCATCTACCCCGCGCTGAACCTCTAGCTCACCACCGCCATACAACCGACCGCCACTACACATCCCACGAACACGAACAGGAAGAACCGATGTCCGACATCACGACGACCTTCATCGCCACCGTGCACCTGGTGATCGGCCAGCTTCGCAACGCAGGACTGCTCGGCCCGATCGATGACGACCGATGCGACCGCGGCGCCGTCTCGCTCGAGCAGGCTCTGTGGTACGCAGCGGCCGCAGTGGCGGTCGCCGTGGTGGCCGGAGTCATCTGGAGCCAGATCCGGTCGGCCGCCGAGACCGACGTCAACGTGCCCTCGGCTCCCTGATCCGAGACGCAGAGGTGATCGTGCGACGAGAGCGGGTGGCGGAGCGGTCGGAGCGGTGTCGCAACGACCGGGGTTCCACGTCGCTCACGGTCGCGCTGCTCACCCCGATCCTCGTCGTGCTGATGTTCGCCGGCGTACAGGCTGCGCTGTGGGGTCATGCCCGCACCGAGGCACGGTCGGTCGCCCGCCGCACGGCGGCTCTCGTCGCCCGATCGGAGGTGAGCCCCGCCGACGCTGAGGCGAGCGCACGGGCGAATCTCGCCGACGACGACCTCGTGTCGGTCGAGGTCAGCATCAGCCGGATCGGTCCCGACATCCTGGTCACCGTTTCCGGGCGGGCGCCAGGGATCATCCGTGGCACCGGACGTAGTGTCTCGGTGACCGAAGCCGTCCCCTTCGAGGAACTGGTCCCGGGATGAGTGGCCCCGTCCATCGACTGTGCCGACGCGGCCAAGGTGACGCCGGGGCGGCGGACGCACTCGGTCTCGCCCTCATCGCGCCGGCAGCGATCGGGATCGCGCTCGCGATTCTCTTCATCAGTCGGGGCGTGGACACGCGAGCGACCACGCAGAACGCCGCCGAAGCCGCGGCGCAGGCGGCCGCCCGGGAGCGGAGCTTCTCAGCCGCTGCTGTCGCAGCCGACCGCGTCGGTGCCGCCATGCTGACCGATGAGACCACGTGCGCATCGCCTTCGGTCAGTGTGGGCGTCGGCCCGGAAGGGTTTGTTCCCGGGGGTGTCGTCAGCGCCACGGTGTCGTGCACCACGTCGGTCGTTGGGCTCGAGATCATCGGAGCTTCCGACACCGAGGCATCTGCAACCGCGTATGCAGTGATCGACGCCTTCCGCGGGGTCGACCTGTGAGTCCGCTCGACGTCGAGACTCCGGTCGAGGTGACCGAACGCGAACGCGGCTCGAGCACGGTCGCGGTGATCGCGATCTTGTTCGGCGCGACGTTCCTCGGGCTCGTGTGGTTGGCGCGCGACGTCGACCGGGCGCGCTCGAACGAGGGGGCTGCCGAGGCCATTGCGTTCCAGTCGGCTCGCGCAGGTGCGCAGGCAGCGACCGCCTCCGCGCTGCGTGGCGGCGAGGTCGTGATCGACGTGGCCGTAGCAGCGTCGTCGGCTCGAGCAACGGCGGCGCAGCTCTTCGCGAGCTACGGCGTCGACGGCACGGTCACGGCGATCGACGTCGATGTCGGTCAGCGGCGCGTGCGCGTCGACGTTCGGATCGTCGACGGATCGCTCGAGGTGAACGGTACCGGCATCGTCACCGTCGAGGAGGCGCCGTGAGTGCCGGCGATCCGGTGCTGGTGGGTCGGTCTGCGCGGCGTTCCACAGGCGGCGTCCGGGTGCCCACGTCCCGGTTGACCGCTGTTCACCCGGCCAGACCCGCCATGCCGATCCTGCTCTCACCGCCGCACTCCGGGGGTCACCGATGACGAGCGTTCGGCGCGGCGTCGCGGCGGCTCGTTCGCTGGTCGGAGTCGCACTGCTCGGCCTGGCGGTGCCACTGATGCTCATCCGGCTGAGCTGGGCGCGGTTCGACTCGGCTTCACCGCTGGCTGGGCTTCGCCCACCTTGGCGATGGGACCGGGACGACGTCGACGACGCGGTCCGCCGGCCCCTCGAAGACGACACGGTCGTCGACCTCATCATCCGAGCGGGCCTTCTCGTCGCCTGGTTGGCGCTTTCAGTCATCGTCGCTGCCACGGTGCTCGAGGTCGCTCATCTGATCAGGCATCGTGGATTGCCGTCGCCGCGGCGGCGGGGACTCAGGTGGACCCAACCGCTGGCGCACGCGCTTGCCATCGGGATCGTGGCGCTGTTGCCGGTGGCGTCGAAGGTCACGGCCGCTCAGACCCTCACCCCGGTGAGTTCGGGCTTGGCCGAGCGAGCAGCATTGAGCATGGCGACGGCAACGGTCGGCGATCCGGGGGAGGTCGATGGCTTTGGCGGTGAGCACGCGCTCCACCCCGATTCGGTCGTGGTCGGGAGCGGCGAGCGGGTCCACGTTGTCGCTCGCGGTGAGTCGGTGTGGTCGATCGCTGAGCGGCTGTCCGACGGCAGCGAGCCCGACACGCTCCGGGTCTCGGAGCGGATCCTCGACCGCAACCTCGGCTCGGCGATGAGCGATGGATCGACTTTCTCGTCACCCGCGCTCATCCAGCCGGGTTGGGAGCTGATCGTCCCCGACCTCCGTCCGGGGACGCCTGCTGCCGATGCGGCCACCCTCATCGATGCCGGCGTAACTGGAACCCATGTCGTGAAGGCTGGCGACTCACTTTCGTCGATCGCCGAGGAGCATCTCGGTGATGGCTTGCGGTGGACGGAGATCGCTGAGGCAAACCTCGGCGATCGCATGAACGACAGTCGCACGTTCGATGATCCGAACTTGATCTTGCCCGGTTGGGAACTCGAACTCTCCGATGCCGCCGATGAGCCGGAAACCGCGGAGGAGACGAGCCTCGAGGTGGGCGAGTCCGACGAGCGTGGGACCGACGACGTCGGTCGGGAGGCTGATGGCGAGGAGGGTCCCTCCGTCGACCCTTCGGTGGTAAACGATGAGCGGGACGCCGACCCCGTCGTCGAGGAGTCTGCTGCGTCGGACGAAGACGACTGGTTCGACACCGATCCGGCGCCGGCGACCACGGCGCCGGCGACCGAGCCCGTGATGCGCGGGGAGACGACTGCCGTCGGGCCGCCGGCCGCACCGGGCGTCTCGACCACGACGACGCCGTCCTTCTCCTCACCCGACGGCGAGGGTGGATCGACGGGGGAGGAACCCACGACTCCAGTGGTTCCGACGCCGCTCGGCATCGAGCAGGCAGCGATGCTGGCCGGCGGTGTGCTCACCCTCGCAGCGGTGCGCCGCCGTCGACGGTTGCGGGCGGCGCGTGCTCGTTCGCGTGCTCCCGAACCTCACCCGTCGGTGGTCGATACCACGCGCACACTTACCGCCCTCGACCGTGCCGAGCGAGCCGCTCGCTTCTCTGTTGCAGCGCGGGCGCTCGCCCATCACCTCGTCGACACAGGCGTCCGACCCGGGGCTTTCCTGCATGGCACCGACGGCACCATCGAAGTGGTCCTCACCGGTCGTGCCGAACTGTCAGCGCCCTGGATCAGAACGGCGACAGGCTGGGAGCTCCCAGCGTCGACCCCGATCGAACTCCTCAGCGCTGATGCCCGCAACATCGGTCTGCCGTGCCCCGCGCTCGTCGCAGTCGGCATGGTCGGTGATGTCGAGTTGCTCGTCGATCTCGAAGCCGCAGGCGTGGTCGCCATCGACGCACCGGAAACCAACGCGTCGTCGGTTCTCGCCGCCTTGGCGGTCACGTTCGCCACCTCGCTCGACGGTGAGACCGCCCACTTGTTCACCGTCGGCATCGACCCGAGTGTCACCTTCGATCACCCCAACGCAGTACCAGTCGATGACCTCGCTGAGGCACTTCAGCGCGCCGGCGCCACGATCGGGTCGGCGGCGCGCGCCGGCCAGCGCTTGTTCGATCTGCGAACACGGCGTACAGGTGGAGAGGACTGGGAGCCGGCGGTCGTCTTCTGCGGACCCGGCGTCGACGTCGACGGCGTGCAGGGTGACTCCGATCGACGTGGCGAGTGCGGAGCGGTGCCGGATGGTGTCGCGGTCGTGGGGCACGCCTCGCTCGTCGACGACCCTGACGACGGACGGTGTGGGGTGCGACTGATCTGCGACTCGACGGGTTGGCGGCTCGACGGCTTCGGATGGGAGGTGTCATTCACCCCGTTCGGTCTCGACGCCAGGTCGCTCGTCGAGCTGCACGAGGTGATCGTCGCCGCCGAAGCGAAGCCGGTCGCCGAAGGTGAGCCACTCCTCGACGAAGTTGACGACGCCGAGGTGGCGGCGGCTGCCGCCGTCGCTGCGGAAACGCCGGTCGAGCGGGAGCTTCAGCCCGAGGCGGGCGCGGAGGCCGCAGAGCAGGGTGGTGACGACGTGACCGCCGACAGCGATCTGGACGACTCCCTGGTCGCGCTCGACGACGCTTCCCGGGGGTCGGTCGACGCCGTCGATATCTCCGAACCACTCGACTACACCGTCGTCGTCCGGCTGTTCGGCGGGGTGGCGATCACCGACCGCGACGGCGAAGGGCGATCGTGGCACCGCTCCAAGACGGTCGAGCTCATCGCCTGGCTTGCCACGCACCGTCGTCGCCCGACGCGATCGGCCGCTCGTACGGCGATGTGGGCCGAGAACGTTCGCGACGCAACGTTCTCGAACGTGGTCAGTGAAGCCCGCCGTGGTCTGGCCGACCTCGTCGAACCGCCCGAGGGCGTCGAGTGGATTCCTCGAACCCTGACCGACGAACTGCCGCTCCACGAACTCGTGGTCACCGACCTCGATCTGGTCCGTGACCGACTCGATGCTGCCACTGTCGCCTCTCCTGCGCAGGCCGTCGAGGTGCTACGCCCGATGCTCGACTTCATCGGCGGCTTGCCGTTCGCTGATACGAACTACCTGTGGCCCGACGCCGACGGCTTGGTCACCGATGCCACCCTCGCCGCCACGTCGCTGTGTACGGAACTCGCCGAACACGCACTATCGCTCGCCGACATCGAACTCGTGTATGAGTCGACGGCACACGGGCTCCTGGTCTTGCCCGGTCACGAAGATCTGATCGGGTTGCGTATGCGGGCCCACGCAGCTGCGGGCGACCTGGCCGCAGTTCGCCAGGAGTGGGAGAGCTACGAGCGAGTGCTCAACGCCGACGCCTGGTCGGACGGCGAACCGGCCCCCGCCCTCGTTGAGCTCCGCCGCGAGCTCCTCTCTCGCTAACCCTTGCCCCGGGGCATTTCTGTATTTCAAGAAGAGCTTGATCGGCGTGGGCGGCGAGCCACTCGGCCGCCTCGCGCTTGTTGTGATCATCTCACGCTCGCCCGGATCGTCCGAAGCCCCGCCGGGTGGCCGTCATCGATCCCCCGCGGTCGAGGCGCTAAGGTCGCGGGAATGGTCGGGCTCGCACGGATCGAGCCGACCGCCGGGGCCCGCCGGGCGCTCGACCTGCTGGCGTCGTCGGGGCTGGTTGCGGCGCAGCGGTTGCCCGCAGATGGGGGCATCGCCAATCTGGTCGCCGAGCCGACGGTGTTCCGGCGCTACCGGCGCGGGCAGGGCAATGCCTACCGGCCGTCCTTCGCGTCGGCCTGGTATCGGCGGGTGCTCGCCCGCCAGGACCCCACGGCGAGTCTCGCCCACGACCTGTTCATACGGTTCGAGCCGGTCGATCGAGGTGCGGTGGTCGACACGTTCGGCGCCGGATTCGTCGACGATGCGCTCGAGTGCGGACTGCTCGAGGTGATCGGGTCCTCGCTCAGCGCACGGCTCGGGGTGTATGTGCACGGTGAGGTGCCGTTGGTTCACCATCCCCCTCGGCTTCGCAGCGAGGACGGCTATGCATACATCGGACGTGCAACGGTGTTCCTCCTCGACGCAGCGGTGGCGGAAGCGGAGCGACTGGCGAGTCGTCGGCCGATGGAGCGCAGCTTGGACATCGGCACGGGCGGCGGCTACGTCGCGATCGCCCTCGGCGGCCATGCGGTGACCTCGGTCGGCTCGGACATCGACGATGACCTGGTCGCGTTTGCCGCGGCGAGTGCCGCAGCGCTGGGACGGGACAATGTCGAGTTCGTCCGCTCGGACATCTGCCGCGACATCGACGGCGAGTTCGACCTCATCGCAGCCAATCCGCCCCAGAGCATCACCGACCCGGCGCAGCACGTGGCCGGAACCCATGATCGCGGCGGGTACCTGGGCCAGGAGATCCTCATTCGAATCCTCGACGAGGCGTGGGACTCGCTACGCGACGGGGGAACGATGGTGGTCGGCTACTCGTCGCCGGTCGTGAACGGCCGCTGCCTGATGCACGACGACGTGGAGCGCTACTTCTCGCATCGGGCGGCTCGCGTGGAGGTTCGTGAGCTCCTCGCCGACTACTACCCGGAGCACGGAGCGTTCTACCGGGGGGTCGGGATCAGCCGGATCATCCGAGGGCTCCTCGTGATCGAACGAGGACACCCCTACTCCATGACGGTCACGAGGCCCGATCCTGGGTCGATGAGGGCGTCGATGGTCCAGACGGCCGTGGTGCGCCGCCTGGACCGGTTCGCCCGCTGAAGCCCTCAGGGCCCGATGGTCAGCTGAGTGCCTTGAGGTACATCGCCGTCTCCTCAGCGATGGCGGACGGTACCTCGTACCCCTCGCGGTCGGTGACGGTGCCCCAGTTGTCGCGGAGGCTCTCGGGCGTCAGCGCCTCGGTGTCGGTGTAGCCCCGGCACTCGGCGATGAACACCTCGCCGTCGCTGCCCCTAGCGCCGCCGTTCGATCGGGACTCCGACCCCTCGGCGAGTGTCAGCGTGAGGCCCTCGGCGTCGACGCCAGGTCGATGCTCGAGCAGCACTCACATCCGCTGCAACCCACCCTGAGCAGGACTTTCACGGTTGTTCCACCCTGCGGGCGGATCGTCTCCTCATCGCTTCGACATCCGGTCGAGCACATCCGAAGAGGAGCAACCAATGTCCGATCAGTACCCCAACCTCACCGACGACCGAGTGATCGTCGGACATGAAGATCTCGGCGCCGTCGACGTCAACCCGTCGAACAGTGGCAAGTACATCGCCACCGCAACCGCCATCGCCCTGCTGGTGGGCGTCGTCACCTACGGCGTCACCCGCTCGGGTGGTGAGTCATCCGGCCACACCGGTGCCGAGGCCGTCGCCAGCGACGCGGAACAGCCCGCCGGCAGCGCCGACTCGTCGGCCGACGGCACCCCCGACCCGGCCCCGGCCGCCGACACCGACGGAGCAGCTGCCAGTGAGGCCCCGGCGACCGACTCTGCCGACCGCGACACCCCCGCCGAAACTGAGAGTGACGCCCCGGCCGACTCGGTGACCGAGCCGAGCGAGGACGTCATCGACGACCTCGGCGTGCCGCCGCTCCCCGAGCGGGCCAGCGGCTCGATCTGCCCCAGCGTGCAGCACCAGCCGGTCGACCAGCGCTCGGCCTCGGGCATTTGGCTCGACGGGGAGGTCGCCGGGTTCCCCGGGGGCCACTACATCTGGGTCGAAGCGCCGACCATCAACAACGGCGACCCCGTCTCGGTGCCGATCGTCGACGACTCCTTCCAGGCCCAGCTCGGCATCAACAGCTATGGCGATCACCCGCTCGACACCCTCGAGATCCGTGACCGCGACGACCGGACTCTCGTCGACCTCGTGCCCGCCTTCCCGGGCGATGCCCTCCTCACCGTCGGCCCCGATGAAGGCCCGCTGCTCGACGAGCCGTGCTTCGACTTCGACCTCCCCGTCGAGTCGGCCGCCGCCGCTGGCGGCTCGGTCGCCGAGCAGGCCGGTGGCGTGATCGGTGACGATCCCGATGACCCGCTGGTGCCCGAACGGGTCAAGGCCTTCTTCGACCGGTTCGCCGAGCAGCACGCCGACCGCAATGCCGAAGCCCTCATCTTCACGATGTACGGCCCGATGCGTGATGCCTTCGGCCCCGGCGTGTGCGACGAGTACATCCGCTCGACGACCGGCTCGATCGCCTACGCCGACGTGCAGTCGGTCGGCGAGATCCAGCCGCTGTCGATCGACACCCCGCAGGGCCGGCTCGACCTCGACCAGACCGTGCCGGTCGCCGTCGAATTCGAGACCTTGACCGGTGACATCTTCGTCAACGACGTCAACCTCGTCATCGACGGCGATCGAATCTACTGGCTCACCCGCTGCGGCGTCGAGTGACCCCACCCATCCGCCTCGTCAAAGCCCCACCGCTCGCTCGAGCCGGTGGGGCTTCGGCGCGTGGAAGGCTCGTTTCGTGAGGTTGTGAGCCGCATGCGATCCACATCCTCATGGAAAGGCTGAGCGAGATGAATCAGGCGGGAATGAGGGTGTTCGCGAAGATCTGCCAGGCAAGGGCGCTCTTCGCGACGAAGCTCAACACGATGTAGGCGACTTCGCCCCGCACGTAGTCGGCCCACTTGCCCGTGCCCCGGTACTGCAGCCACTGGACGATGGCGAAACAGTTGAACAGCAAGAAGATGGTGACCAGGATCCCGTAGACGAAGCCGGGTGGCGACTCGGCACCGTCGATCGACTGGCCGCCGCCGATCGCGATGACGATCGCCAGCCACGGGCCGACGCCGGCGATGCAGCCGAACCAGAACGGCGTCCACCACCGTTTCTTCGGATCGGACGTCGAGTCGTTCGTCATCTCCATCAGCCAGCCGAACAAGATCATCGAGACGTTCGCAAAGGCGATGCCGATCAGAGCGGCCACGTCGGTCACGTTCGACACCAGCGCGATCAGGACCATCATCAGCGTCGCCGACATCGAGTACTCGACCCACCGGTATCGGTTGCGCCCGGCGCGCAGCTCGGCGAGGTAGGCGTTTTGCTTCACAGTGGCGACGAGGAGATGGAAGATCGCCGACAGCCACATGAACGCCGCCGTGGCGAGGGCGAGCGGCACGCCGAACAACTGATCGAGGCTGCCCTCGGTGATCGCTGTTCCCGGTGGTCCGTTCAGGTTGAACACGGTGACCCCGAGTTCGAATGCTCGGTCGCCCAGCACGATCATCAACGTGCCCGACACCGCATGCAGCGCCGCGGCCAGGAGATTGAGGCGGCGGAGCTTGGCGGCGCGCTCGTCGGTCACCTCGACCGGTGCCCCGGTGACCAGCCCCGGGCTGATCGTCGTCTCGACGTTGGGCATGTCGGCGGTGTCGGCCATCCCCGCATCCTGCCGGACCGAAGATCAGCGCGCCGCGTTCAGCCTCGACCGACTTCGCCTGTTTCGTGAGGTTGCGCGCCGGATGGGAGTCACGACCTCACGAGAAGCTTCGGGGTTGGTGGAGGAGGGCGACCCCTCCCTGCCGTTCCTCCGCTCGATCTCGTGAGGTCGCGCGCTGGATGGGAGTCATGACCTCACGAAATCGGGTCGGGGTCGGGCTCCGGGTCTGGCTGTTTGACATCGGCGTAGGTGTCGATGTTGCGGAGGCTCGGGACGAAGGCAGCGAAGAGGGCGACGATGCCCATCGTCACCGCGCCGCCACCGGCGACGGCCAACGGCACGCCGAGCCAGCGGGCGGCGACCCCGCTCTGGAACGCGCCCAACTCGTTCGACGCGCCGATGAACACGCCCTCGACCGCAGTGACCCGACCGAGCTGTTCGTTCGGCGTGGCGAGCGGTGTGAGGGTGGAGCGGATGGTCATCGACACCATGTCGGCTGCGGCCGCGATCATCAGAGCGACGAACGCCACGGCGTAGTTGGTGGTGATGCCGAGCACCACGTGGAACGCCCCGAACACGAACACGACGAACAGCAGCATCGGCCCGACCCGACGTGTCACCGGCCGCCGGGCCAGCCACAAGCCCATCAGCGCGGCACCGATACCGGGAGACGCGCGCAGCCAGCCGTAGGCGACGTCGCCGACGCCGAGCCGTTCCTCGGCGATCACCGGGATCAGCGCGACCGCACCACCGAACAGCACGGCGAACAGGTCGAGGCTGATCGCCGACAGCACGATCGGGGTACGCCGGATGAACGACAGCCCCTCGAGCGCGAGCTTCATCGTCGGCCGCTCGGCCAAGCGCTTCGGCTCGACGGCGTACGTGACGGCGAGCACCGGGGGAACCGACAGCGCGAACAGCACCGCCACGACGACGTAGGCGAGGCTCGCACTCACGCTGTAGAGAAATCCGGCGGCGACCGGGCCGACGATGCCCGACAGCACCATCACGGTCGCCCGGTTGGCGGTGAGCTGGGGGAGTCGCTCGCGCTCGACCACGAGTGGGGCGATCGCCCAGCGCGACGGGATCGAGATCGCGTCGACCGTGCCGAACACCAGCGTGATGAGGTAGAGCGGCCAGACCGCAGCATCGGAACCGTCGCTCACGTCGCCGACACTGCGGCTGTAGAACACGAACGCGATCGCGCAGAGCACACGCCCGACGGTCATCAGCGCGGTCACGCGACGGCGGTCGAAACGGTCGGCGACGTAACCGCTCACGAAGACGAGCAGCGCGGCCGGGATGAACTGGAGCAGGCCGATGATGCCGATGGTGAGGGCATCGTCGGTGATGTCGAACGCTTGCTTGAAGAGCACGGCGAGCATCAGCGAGATGCCGGTGGCGGCGAGCGCGTTCGAGCCGAGGTACCGCCGCACCGACGGCATCGACCACACGTTCGGCGGCGACGTCACCGGGGCAACCTAACGCGCTGCCCATGCAGGCCGAGCGTGGGAAACGGCCCGTCCACCGTGACGTCGGTCGACCGCTCGTGCGAATTCCGACTCATCGGGTCGGGTTTTCCGGCGGAGGTCGTCTACAGTGCCCGTATGGAAACCCGACTCGATGGGTCGACAATTGCTCGTTCGGTCGAAGCGATCCAGCTCGCGAGCTCGCTCGAGGCGATCTCGTGGGCGTGGACCACCTTTGGCGAACGATGCTGCGTTCTGTCGTCGATGCAGGAGATCGTGGTGATCGAACTCGCCATGCGCGTGCACCGCGACCTGCCCGTCGTGTTCCTCGACAACGGCTACCACTTCGACGAGACGTTCGACACCGTTCGCTGCGTCGAACGCCGCTATGGCATCGAGGTGCAGGTGGTCGGCCCGCTCGAACCGGTGCGTGACGACATCGCACCGGGCGGCTGCTGCGACCTGAAGCCCGCGCTGCGCGATGCAGCGCTCGCCGATCGGCACGCGTGGATCAGTGGCGTTCGCCGCAGCCAGACCGACCACCGCAGCGCGATGGATCTCGTGACGCTCGACGCCGAGGGCCGAGCCAAGGTCAACCCGATCGTCCAGTGGAACGACGCCGACGTCGCCCGCTTCGCCCGTTCGGCCGACGTGATCCGCAACCCGCTGCTCGACCTCGGCTACACCTCGATCGGGTGCCGCACGTGCACGTCGGTGCCGACCGATGCCGACGATGCTCGTTCGGGTCGGTGGGCCGGTGACGAGCGCACCGAGTGTGGGCTGCACTGCGGCTGACCAATAGGCCGGGCCACCCCCCTGGTGTCAGCCACTCCTCGGATGCTGCCGCATCCTGCGGTGAGTCAGACACCTACGAGGGACTCAGACACCGCTACAACGAATTGAGGGAAGCCTCTCCGGCCAACACTGACTGGACGTTGTCGATCGTGGTCGCGGCGATCGCATCGAGGGCGGGCTCGTTCGATCTGTCGTCGAGTGCGGCGTTGAACCACCACCGGTCGTACAGCTTGGCGGAGAACATCACCATCCGGGATCGCTCGGTCATGGCTCATCATCGCGAGCCGCAGCGGGCGGTGTCACTCAGTTCACCGACGGTTCACGCAGTGGTCGCCGAGCCGACGAGGGAGCCGGAGCGTCGCTCGTCGAGCACGTGGGTGAGTTGCACACCCGCCAGCAGGATCTGCGCCTCGTAGTAGATCCAGAGCAGCACAGCGATCGGTGTGGAGGCTGCCCCGCTGAGTGATGACGCACCGATCGTGCGCAGATACCAGCCGATCAGCGAGGTACCGACGGTGAGGAATGCAGCCGTCACCAACGCACCCACGAAGGCGATACGCCACGGCACCTCGATCGTCGGGAGGTAGCGGAACAGCAGCAACAGTGCTCCGCCCAGCACTGCCCATCCAAGGCCGCTCGCGAGGAGCGACGCGAGGAACCCGTTGGTCGGTGTGATGTCGCCCACGAATCGTTCGAGCAAGCTGGCCGCTGCCTGCACCGTGAGTGCGAGCACGATCGTCACGCATGCACCGAGCAACACGACGAGCGACACGAATCGACGGCGCACGGTGAAGCGCCACCCCGATCGAACGGGCACGCCGAAGATCAGGTCGACGGCGTCTTCGAGGGCGAGGAAGAAGAACGACCCGGTGACCAGGAGCGAGGCCAAGCCGAACAGGCCGATCGATCCGCCGTTCGTGCCGGCGAGCTGCTCGAACGCTGAGGTGACGATCTCCTCGGCCGCGGGTACATCGGTGACGAACTCGTCGACGCGGTCGGCGACCGCCTCTTCGATCGCCTCGTTCCGACCGATGATCCGGATGATCCCGAACGACACCGCGATGACCGAAGCGAGCGAGAACAGCCCGTAGTACGCGAGGCCGGCACCAAGTCGAATCGTGCGGTCAGCGCGCCACGATCGATAGGTGGCGCCGACCAGCTCCCACACCGGGGCGAGCGGGATGCGCATCGTGATGTCCGCTCTGCCGGGCTGGGCGCGGGATCAGCGGTTCTTGCGCTGGTAGGTCTGCCAGCCCGCCGTGACGATGAGGGCGCCGACCAGCGAGCCGATGAATCCCGACGGTTTGAGCGCCAGCCCGTCGCCAGCGATCAGCGAGAACAGCAGGCCGCCAACGAGCGATCCACCGAACCCGGCCACGATCGCGATGCCCCAGTCGACGTTACGGCTGTTGGAGCCGAGGATCAGCTGGGCGAGCCAGCCGACGAACAGGCCGGCGACGAGGATGGCGAGGATCAGCATGGTGCTCCAGTCGAAGTGAGGCGTCGCGAAGGGTGGTGTGCGGGCGCAACGAGGCGATGGGAGCGTACGCCGATCCGTCCGCTGCGGCAAAGGGTCGCAAGCGCGTAGTGTCACCGACGCGCCACTCACCGAGCACAGGATGCGAGCGATGACCGAAGAATCTGACGACACGACCCCCGACGCGCTCGACGCCGACACCGGCGACGGCGGCTCGACGACCGACGGCGTTGACGCCGCTGATGACATCGAGGAGGTTGACGCGACCGACGGCGTTCTCACCGACGGTGACGGCGGGGAGGTCGGAGCGACCGACGGTACCGATGCAGCCGACGCCGGTCCTGGTCGGGGTCGCACGCTCACGGCCGTCCTACTCGGCGTGGTGTCGGTCGTGCTGCTCTACGGATCACTGCTCGGGTTCTGGACCATCCGCACCGCCACCGACTCCGAGCGATTCGAAGAGCGGATCGAGGAGATCCTCCAGAGCGAGGAGGTGAGTGCTGCGCTCGCTCGCGTGGTGCTCGATGAAGTCGGCGCATCGCTCGACCTGCGCGGCGAGGTCGTGGCGGTCACGCCCGACTCGATCGACCCCGTCGTCGATCTGCTCTTCGCCGGCCTGCAATCGCGCCTCGAAGATCGAGTCGCCGAGCTGATCCGTCAGCCCGCCATCTCGTCGAACGTCGCCGCCGTCGCAGGAACGGCTCACGAGCTCGCGATCAAGGTGCTGGAGGGCGATCGGCTCGTCGACTTCGCATCGGTCGAAGACGGTGAGGTCCGCATCAACCTCGTACCGCTCGCCGCACGTGCGCTCGACCTCCTTCCCGATTTCGGCCTGCTGGCCGACGCCGACATCCCCGAGTTCGAACGAGGCGGCGACCCCGCCCAGCAAGTGGCCGAACTCGAAGATGCGTTGGGTCGTGACCTTCCCGAGAACTTCGCACAGCCCGTCATCTTCACCTCGGCCACACTTCAGCAAGCCGGCGACACCGTCGACCTCGCCCGCTCGGTGCTGCTGCTCGCCAAGCGGGCGTTCTGGATCCTGCTCATCGCCGGGCTCGGCGTGGGGGCGCTCGCGATCTGGACGGCTCGACGTCGGCTCCGCACCGCGACCTACCTCGTCGCCGGACTCCTCGGCGTGTTCGCCGTCACCGCCTACCTCACCGACACGGTGGCGGGTCGGGTGCCCAACGCCGTGGTCAACCCTGGGGCGAGCGCCACCGTGAACGAACTGGTGCAAGGCATGCAGCGCGACCTCAACCGCATGCTGCTGCTGGTAGCGGTCATCGCCGTTGCCGGCCTCGCTGCCGCCTACTACGTCGAGCGCCGTGGCATCGGTTCAGAAAGTCCCGACGATCAGATGACAGCAGTGGCTGACGGGGTCTAAGTTCACGCTTCGCTGCGCTGACGGCGAAGCGACAAAGAACATCAGCACCTCATCGGTCGCCGAGTTCGCCCACCAACACACGCACTCCCTCCTGGAGGACCACCACCATGCTCGCACTCTCGATCTGGGAAGCCATCTGGCTCGTCTTCGTGATCTTCATCTTCATCACGGCACTGATGATGATCTTCTCGATCGTCGTCGACATCTTCCGTGACAAGGAGCTCAGCGGCTGGGCCAAGGCGGCCTGGCTCATCGCCCTCGTGTTCTTCACGCTCATCACGGCCCTGATCTACGTGATCGTGCGTGGCCGGGGCATGGCCGAGCGTCAAGTCGCCGACCAGGTCGAGGCCAAGCAGCAGTTCGACGACTACGTGCGTGACGTCGCCGGTGGCGGCGCTGCGTCCGAGCTCGAGAAGGCAGCTGCGCTCCACAACAGCGGCAAGGTCTCCGACGAGGAGTACGCCGCCCTCAAGGCCAAGATCATCGGCTGATCTCAGCCGTCACCGCTGGTGTCAGTCACCAGCGGTGACGGCTCATCCGATTCCTCCTCATCCGCGAGCGTCAACAGGAGCCCGCCATGGCCGACCAGCCGAACATCCTCGTCATCTGGGGCGACGACATCGGGCTCACCAACCTCAGTTGCTACAGCGACGGGTTGATGGGATACCGCACGCCCAACATCGATCGGATCGCCGACGAAGGCGCCCGTTTCACCGACTACTACGGCGAGCAGAGCTGCACCGCTGGTCGGGCGGCGTTCATCAGCGGCCAGAACCCGTACCGCACGGGGCTCACCAAGGTCGGTATGCCCGGTGCCGACATCGGCTACCGCGCCGAGGATCCGACCATCGCCACCGCGCTCCAGCAGGAGGGGTATGCCACCGGGCAGTTCGGCAAGAACCACTTCGGCGATCGCGACGAGTTCCTCCCGACCGCCCACGGCTTCGAGGAGTTCTTCGGCAACCTGTACCACCTCAACGCCGAGGAGGAGCCCGAGGAGTACGACTACCCGAGCGAGGAGGAGTTCCCGAACTTCCGTGAGCGCTTCGGGCCGCGCGGAGTGATCCGGTCGTTCGCCGATGCGTCGGCCGAGGGCGGCCAGCGGATCGAAGACACCGGGCCGCTCACCAAGAAGCGGATGGAGACCTGCGACGAGGAGTTCCGTGACGCAGCCATCGACTTCATGCAGCGCAAGGTCGAGGCCGATCAGCCGTTCTTCTGCTGGTTCAACGCGACCCACATGCACTTCCGCACCCATGTGAAGCCCGAGAGCCGCGGCCGCGCCGGCCGCTGGCAGTCGGAGTACCACGACACCATGTGCGACCACGACGATCTCGTCGGTGAGTTGCTCGACTCGCTCGACGAGATGGGCATCGCCGACAACACGGTCGTCCTCTACTCGACCGACAACGGGCCGCACATAAACACGTGGCCCGATGCCGGCATGACGCCGTTCCGGAACGAGAAGAACTCGAACTGGGAGGGCGCCTACCGCGTGCCGTCGCTCGTTCGTTGGCCCGGCAAGATCGAACCCGGCACCGTGCTCAACGGCATCATGAGCCACAACGACTGGTTCCCGACCCTGCTCGCCGCGGCGGGCAACCCCGATGTCGCCGAGCAGCTCAAGGCCGGGACCGAGCTCGCCGGTGCTACGTACAAGGTCCATCTCGACGGTCACAACCAGCTGCCGTACATCACCGGCGAGGTCGACGAGAGCCCGCGCCAACACTTCTTCTACGTGTCCGACGACGGCGACCTCACCGCGCTGCGCTACGACAACTGGAAGATCGTGTTCATGGAGCAGCGGGCCGCCGGCACGCTGCAGATCTGGGCCGAACCGTTCACCGAGCTGCGCGTGCCGAAGATCTTCAACCTGCGCACCGACCCGTTCGAGCGGGCCGACATCACGTCGAACACGTACTACGACTGGCTGCTCCGACGAGCATGGATCCTCGTCCCCGCGCAGGCGTACGTGGCCGAGATGCTGCAGACGCTCGTCGAGTTCCCGCCCCGCCAGGAGCCGGCAGCCTTCAACATCGGTCAGGTGATGGAGAAGCTCCAAGCCGGCATCGTCAGCTCCTGATCGGCCGCGGTCGCTGGCTGATCTGCTCGGGCTCACGTCCGGAGTTCGAACGCTGGGCCGAGCAGACGTCGGTCGACCGGGCATGGTGAACTGATCGTGCAGACATGAGCGACGCACGTACCGACCCAATCGCCGCGTTCTACGAGGCGCACCCGTATCCACCACCGGTGGAGGAGCTCACGATCGCCGCCGACCTCGAGTCGGATCGTCGCTATGCGCACCATCGGATCTGGCCGGCGCGGTCAGCCGAGTCGGTCCGGCGCGTGCTGGTGGCGGGCTGCGGTACTTCGCAAGCGGCGCGTCATGCGATGCGCAACCCCGGCGCCGAGGTGGTCGGCATCGACGTGAGCACGACATCGATCGAGCACACTCGCCGGCTGATCGAGCAGCACGGCATCACCAACCTCCGGGTCGAACAGCTCGCGATCGAACAGGTCGGCTCGCTGGTCGACTCGACCGACAGCCGGTTCGATCACATCGTGTGCACCGGTGTGCTCCACCACCTCGCCGATCCGGTCGCTGGTCTCAGCGCGCTCGCCGGGGTGCTCGATCTCGGCGGCGCGGTCACGCTGATGGTGTACGCACCCCACGGTCGCTACGGAGTCACGCTGCTCCAGAAGTACTGCCGACTGCTCGGCATCACGCCTGAGCCTGGCGACATCGCCGACCTCGTCGGCGCGCTGCGCGAGTTACCGGTCGGTCATCCGATCTCGCGTGCGCTTCGTGAGACGCGCGACTTCCAGAGCGACGACGCCCTCGCCGATGCGCTGCTCAACCCGCGCGACCGCACCTACCGCGTCGACGAACTCTTCGACCTGCTCGTGCGCGCTGGCCTCCGATTCGGGCGATGGCAGCAGCAGGCGCCGTACCTGCCCGATTGCGGCTCGATGTCGGAGACACCGCACTGCGACCGGCTCCTCGATCTGCCCGAACCCGAGCAGTATCTGGCGATGGAGTACTACCGCGGCACGATCGATCGGCACACGGTGATCGCATTCGCCGCCGACGACACCCAGTCGGGCGTGATCGACCCGGCGCTGCTGCCCGGCGCCGTGCCCATCATCGACCCGGGGGCCGCAGTCGTCGACGACACCGACCGCCTGCCGCGTGGCGCGGCCGCTGCCCTCCTCAACCGGAGCCACCCCGCCAGCGATCTGGTGCTGTTCGTCGGGCCGAACGAGCTCGACTGGTTCCGCTCGATCGACGGACATCGCACCGTGACCGAGCTCGGCGCCGACACGGCGTTCATCGAGCACCTGATCCGTCACGACTTGGTGGTCATTGACGCGACGCCGGGAGCGTCGTCGTGAGCATTGTTGAGGAACGTGCCGAGCTCCCGGGTGGCGAGTTCACGATGGGCTCCGACGATCACTACCCGGAGGAAGCTCCGACCCACACTGTGCGGGTGTCGGTCTTCGCGATCGACGCCCATGAGGTGACCAACGAGCGCTTCGCCGAGTTCGTCGAGGCGACGGGATACGTCACGGTGGCCGAACGCCCGCTCGACCCCGCTGACTATCCCGGGGCGCCACCCGAGAACCTCGTGCCCGGCTCACTCGTGTTCACCCCGACGCCCGGCCCCGTGGACCTCCGTCACCTGAGTCAGTGGTGGACCTGGGTACCTGGTGCGTCGTGGCGCTACCCGCTCGGCCCGGGCAGCGATGTCGATCGACTCGGCGATCACCCCGTGGTTCACATCGCCTACGACGATGCTGAGGCCTTCGCGGACTGGGCGGGCGCCCGTCTCCCGACCGAAGCCGAGTGGGAGTACGCCGCCCGCGGTGGTCACGAGGGCCGAGCTTTCACCTGGGGTGACGATCCCCGCCCCGATGGGCGCATCCTCGCCAACACCTGGGATGGCACCGACTTCCCGTGGCGCTCGACGGGCGAGTCGGGCTACCTCCGCACTGCGCCGGTCGGCTCGTTTCCGCCGAACGACGTCGGGCTGTACGACATGGCCGGCAACGTGTGGGAGTGGACGAGCGACTGGTGGAGCAGCCGCCATCCCGACCCGGCCGACTCGCCGTGCTGCGTGCCCACCGACCCCCGAGGCGGCGACGTGACCGACAGCTACGACCCGGCGCAGCCCCAGTTCGCGATCCCGCGCAAGGTGATCAAGGGCGGCTCCCACCTATGCGCCGACACGTACTGCCTTCGTTATCGACCCGCGGCTCGTCGACCCCAGATGATCGACACCGGCATGAGCCACGTCGGCTTCCGCCTCGCGCACGACATCAAGATGTCTGACTCCCCGCAGGATGCGCAGCATCCGAGGAGAGGCTGACACCGAGCGGGCCGGAGCCTCGAAAGGAACACACACCATGACCGACCGCCTGCCGTCCTGGCGCCCTGGCCCGACTCGCAATCGCTTGATCTCCGCGCTCGACGCCATCGTCGACGTACCGGTGGCAGAGCGCGTCGCGCTGTTCGACAACGACGGCACGCTCTGGGCCGAGCGTCCTCGCTACATCCAGCTCGACTTCTTCATCGCTGCGCTCCACGCTCGCGCCGCAGCCGACCCGTCGATCGTCGATCGTCCAGAGTTCGCCGCGGTCCTGAACGGCGACCGTGACGCGATGGGGGAACTGGGCATCGCCCGCATCGCGTTGGCGTTGGCGAGCATGTTCGACGGCATCGAGCCGGCCGCCTTCACCCGCGCCGTGGGCGAGTTCGTCCACGCCTACCGACACCCGACGCTCGGGCGCCCCGTCGCGGGCCTCGTGTACCAGCCGATGCTCGAGTTGCTGGCTGAGCTCCGTCATCTCGACGTGACGGTCGGGATCGTCTCGGGTGGGGGCACCGAGTTCGTGCGAGCGGTGAGTCAGGAGCTCTACGGCGTGCCGCCCGAACTCGTCGTCGGCACGCTGATCGGGTACGAGTTCGTTCGTGACGACGCAGGCCGACCGACACTTCACCGGGCCACGTCGCTCCTCGGTGCGGCGAACGAGGGCGCCACGAAGGTGGGCCAGATCCAGTCACACCTGGGCCGTCGGCCGATCGTCGCTGCAGGCAACTCAGCCGGCGATCGCGAGATGCTCGAGTGGGCGGCCGCGAGCGGCGAACAGGGCCTCGCGATCCTCATCGATCACGACGACGCCGAGCGCGAGTTCGCCTACGAGAGCCGCGCTGCCACCTTCGACGACGCGGAGCAGATCACCGAGGTGGCCGACCGACTCGGCTGGCTCACCGTGAGCATCGCCCGCGACTGGTCCCAGGTCTTCCCCGACTGATCAGCTCACCGCGTTTCGTGAGGTCGTGACGCCTATCGAGCGCGCAACCTCACGAAACCGGAGGTCGGGGCGAGGTCGAGCGCGGAGCGTGGGTCAGGCGAGGAGCTTGGCTTTGGCGGCGGCGAACTCCTCGTCGGTGAGGACGCCGGCGTTCTTCAGCTCGGAGAGCTGGGTGAGCTTGTCCATCAAGTCGTCGCCTGTGGCCGGCGCTGCCGGTGCTGGCGCTGGTGCCGGGGCCGGCTGAGGTGCCGGAGCTGGGGCCGGCTGTTGGGCGGCGGACTGCTGCTGGGCTTGGGCCTGCTTGTTCGCCTGACGGCGGTTCATCGCGCCGACCGTGGCGTTGGCGGTGCCGGCGACGACGGCGGTGCGGGCCATCGTGCCCATGAGTCCGGGGCGTCCTCGACGTCGTGGCATGTCGTGTCTCCTGTGGTGAGTTCCGGGTCGAAGTGAGTGGTGAGTGGTGAGTGGTGCGAGCCGTCAGTCGATGGCCGCGAGGTCGTTGAGCAGTTGGTCGACGACGAGGCCGGGTACGCGGAAGTCGGCAGCGACGACGCCACCCGAGGCGACCACGGCATCACGGAACGGCTTGGCCCAGGTGTGTTCGAACACGAGCAGCGCAGCCGAGCTGTTGGGTTCGAGGCCGGCGGCCAGCTCGGCGACGTCGTCGTCGCTGATCAGCGATTCGACCTGATCGAGCAACGCAGCGAGGCGAGCGGCATCGGGGTTGGCGTCTTCTTCGCCGAACTCGGCGAAGATCACGTCGCCGTCGTCGAGCTTGGTGACGAGCAGGCCATCGACCACCGAGATCGTCCCGGCCTCGACGAGCCGCTCGAGCTCGGGCAGGATCTCGCCGCTGAATTGGTTGCCCGGGAAGGCGATGAGAAGAACCTCGATCGGTCCCAATGCCATGTGTTGCTCCGTTCGTTGGGGCGGTCGCGACCACGAGTGGTCGGGTTGGTGCAGAACATCGACAGTAGCTGGTCTGAATTTGTCGACGCAGGGTGGTGGGTCGACTAGTTTCCGACACCTGTGGCAGCACTCTGACCGGGGTTGTCACCCACGGCGAGTCGAAGCCCCACCATGCGTCGCACCATCCGCAACATCTCCCTTGCCACCCGGCTTGCGCTCGTCGCCCTGATCGTCACGCTGCTCTCGCTCGCCGTCACCGCGTCGGTGGGCCTCATCCGCGGGAGCGAGCTGGCCGACGACGTGGTCGACTCCCGCCTGGTCGCCTTTGCGGGTTCACGAGCGTCGGCGGTCGAGGTCGACATCAACTCACTCCGAAGTGAACTCGCCGCCGCTGCATCGAGCCCGGCGACCGCCGAGGCGATCAGGGAGCTGAGCGCCGCCATGTTCGAACTGGCCGAGACCGACGTCTCGTCGGCCACTGCCGAGAACGTCACCGACTACTACCTCTCCGAGGTCGTGCCAGAGCTCGAAGCGATTCGCGGCCCTGACGGTGGCCGCGTGGCTTCGCTCATTCCGACCGGGTCGGCGGCGCTGACGCTTCAAGACGCCTACACGATCCAGGAGCCGACCGAGGAGGGGACCGTGGTGGCCCCCAACCTCGTCGTCGACGCTCGCGACGGATCGACATACTCCGAGCTGCACCCCGAAGTGCATCGGACCTGGAGCGCCATCGCCATCCAGAGCCAGCTCGACGACGTGTTCCTGATCGAGGCCGAGACCGATTCGATCGTGTACTCGTATCGGAAGCGCATCGACTTCGCCACGAGCCTCGATCTCGGCCCGCACAGTGGCAGTTCCCTTGCTCGCGGCGTCGACTTGGTGTCACTCGACATCGATCGTGACCCGGTGCTCACCCCGCTCACCCGGTACACGCCGGCGTACGACCAGCCGACCGCCTTCATCATTGCGCCGGTCACCGACGGTGGGGAACTGGTCGGCTTCGTCGCCTACTCGTTCTCCTTCGAGCGGCTCGATGGGATCCTCGCCGGCCCCGATCGGTGGGCTGCGTTCGGTGAGTCGGGCGAGGCGTTCATCGCCGATGCCGGCGCCACCATGATCACCACGTCCCGCACGCTCGAAGACGATCGTGTCGGCTTCCGAGAGCGGTCGACCGAGCCGGGGCCCGGCCAGCTCACCGACGCCGAGCGCACCCGGATCGCTGAGACCGGTACCACCGCCTCGGTGCAGAAGGTGCCGGCCGACGCAGTTGCTGCGGCAACGACCGAGCCCTCGGTGACCGACACGGCCAACTACCGCGGCGATGCCGTCCGATCGGTCACGACCCGACTCGACCTCGAGGGTGTCACCTGGACGTTGTTCGTCGAGGCCAAAACCGAGGAACTCGACGTCGCCATCGAGGGGTACGCCCGCGACATGCTCATTGCGGTCGCTCTCTTCGTCGTGGCGATCACCTTCGTGGTGGTGCGGTGGTCGAACCGCCTGGTCGCTCCCGTCCGCGCCATCGCCACCCGGCTCCGCCGCACCCGATCGATGGCTGCCCGAGCGGGTGACCCCCTCACCGGCGTCGAGGCACTCCTCCCCGAATCGAGGCCCGGTCAGCCCACCGAAGCCGAGGCAGCGGCCGCCGACGAAGCACTCATCGACGGTGGGCCCGAGGAGTTCGTCGAGCTGTCTGACACCGTCGACGAGATGATCGATCGGCTCGTCGAGCGCCGCGCCGCAGTGGCCGCCCGCAGCCGCGAGCGAACCGCACTGCTCCAACAGTTCGTGCCCGCCGCAATCGCCCGGCGCAGCGAAGAAGCCAACGCCGAGGTGCTCGACTACGTCCGCCAGGCCAGTGTCGCCGTCATCATGATCGACGGGATCGGCTCGCTTCTTGGCGACCATGCCGACCAAGTCATCCGCGATCTGCTCGCCGAGGTGCTCGACGAGGTCGACGCCGTCGCTGCCGACTCGGGCGTCGAGCGGGTCAAGCTCGCTGGCTCGACGTATTTCGCAGTGTGCGGGGCCGGGCGCCCGCTGCTCGACCACGCGCCCCGAACCGTGGGGTTCGCCCTGCGCGTCCGCGACGTGGTGAACGAGGCCACCGAGGGCCGGCTGAGCGTGAGGGTCGGAGTTGCCGAGGGAGCGGTGTCGGTCGGGCTCGCCGAGCGGTCGGCGATGATCTACGACGTCTGGGGCGACACGGTCGCGTTGGCCGAAGAACTCGCAGGCGACGCGCCGAGCGACACCGTGCTCGTGTCGGACGTGATCGCCGGCCACCTGCCTGAGGTGTTCGTCACCGCCGGCGACGCTGGCGAGGGCCGATCGGTGGTCACCGGCAGAGTCGCCGAGGTCGGGAACGGGGGTGGCTCATGAGCGACGTGTTCCGCGACCCTGATGCTGGGTGGGCCGCTGCGCTCATCATCATCCTGCCGCTCGTGATCCTGGCGACGGGCGAACTCGAAGAGCGACTGCGTCAGCGTGATTCAGCGCTGCAGCGGCCGGTCGAGATCATCCGGACATGGGTGCTGCCGCTCTTCGCCATCTGGTCGCTCGCCAGGGTGATCGGATCCGCCGACAACGCAGTGATCAAGCTCGTCGGCTCAGGCCTGGTGCTCGCACTCGGCATCGCCGGCCTTGCAGCGCTCGCCATCGTCATCGGGTGGATCGAAGCTCAGACCAGCGACGGTCGGCGCCCGATCCCGCGCCTCGTGCTCGCCATGCCGCGGCTGGTGCTCATCCTCACCATCGGCTGGGTGCTCATCGCCGGCGTGTGGAACGTCGACCTGTCGGCGGCGCTCACCGCGCTCGGTGTCACGTCGCTGGTCGTCTCGTTCGCACTGCAAGACACGCTCGGCGGGATCGCGTCGGGGTTCACGCTGTTGGCCGACCAGCCGTTCAAGCCGGGCGACTGGATCCGCGCCGACGACGTCGAGGGCCGCGTGGTCGACACCAACTGGCGGAGCTGTCGGGTGCAGACCCGCGATGGCGACCTCGTGATCGTCCCGAACGGCGCGCTCGCCGGCGCCACCATCACCAACTTCGATGAACCCGCCCGTCTGCACCGTGTGGTGGTCCCGGTGCAGGTCGCCTACGTCAATTCGCCCACCAATGCGAAAGAGATGTTGCTCGCCGCAGCCCGTGCGACGCCGGGGGTACTCACCGAGCCGCCGCCGAATGCCGTGGTCATTCAGGTCGACGATCCGCTCATGGGCTACGAGGTTCAGATGTGGATCGATGACTACACGATCGCTCCACGCGTGAAGAGCGACTTCGGTTCGCTCGTCTGGTACCACTCGCATCGCCACAACGTGCCGCTGCCCAGCCCGGCCCAAGACCTCTTCCTCTGGGATGGCGAGCGTTCGTCGGCCGACGACGTTCGTAGCCGCGGCTCGATCCTCGAGGGCTTGCGCCGCTCATCGTTGCTCGATCAGCTCGACGACGAGCAGCTCGACGACTTGGCGAATGCTGCGACCTGGTCGCGGTTCGCTTCGGGCGAGACGATCCTGCTGCCGTCGTCCGACGACATCATCCTGATCGAAGACGGCACGGCGCGGATCCTCGTCCACCTCGACACCGCCGAGCAACCGGTGCTCGACCTCATGCCTGGCGACGTCGCCGCCATTCTCGACCCCGCCACCACGAAGGGTCGCGAACAGAGCGTGGTCGCCATCTCCGACTGCGACGTCATGACGCTCCGGGCCGAAGTGGCGGCAGGCGTCATCTCGCGTTCGCCCGAGCTCAACACAGCGCTCGATCAGATCCAGACCAGTCGTACGAGGCGAGTACACCGCGTGCTCAAGCGACTCGCGCTCGAGGCTGCCGCCGCCGAGGCGTCGACGCTGATCGCCGCAGGCGACGCCGATGGCGACGACGAGACGACTGACGCCGAGACCGGGGATGACGACGCTGTATCTGACGACGAGGACGGTGCGTCATGACCTCGCTCCGACCGCAGGCGCTGAAGGGCGGATCGTTGCGTGGCCGCCTCACGCGCACGCTCGTCGGTCTCGGCATCGTGTCGGTGGTGCTGCTCGCCGCCGTCAACTTCGTGGTGGTGCGCGGGCTGCTCAGCGAGAGCACACGTGCGCAGTTGCAGACGACGCGTGATGTGCGCGCCGACGGTGTCAACCTGGCGTTCGATCGCTTGCTCGAACGAACGGCCGTGTTCGGATTCGATCCGACCGTCGCCGAGGCAATCGTGGCGCTCGACGCTGGCTACGAATCGCTCGACGACGAACCCGACCTGACCGACGATCAGCTCGACGAGCTGCGGGCTCTGTACGAGCCGGTGGTGGCCCCCTACGACGAGGTCGGGGCCCCACGCCCCACGATCGACGAGCTGTTGCCGACGAACACTGCTGGCCAGCTGGTGCAGTACGAGTACCTCGTCCGGAACGACGAGGAGGTTCGTGCCGACCTGGTCGACGCTGGCGACGGGTCGGACTACAGCGTTGCGCACGCCGAGTACCACGAATACCTGCGCGGCTTGGCCGAGAGCATCGGCGCGACCGATTTGCTGCTGGTCAGCTCCCGCACGTATGACGTCGTTTACTCGGTGAGCAAAGAAGTCGACCTCGGCACGAACCTCTTCAACGGGCCCTACTCCGAGGTCGGGCCGGGCGACGCCGTGCTCCGGCTGCTCGACGTCGGTGCCGACGAATCGGTCTTCACCGACACGCAGTTCTACCTGCCGAACTCCTCGGCTCCCGTCGTGCACGCTGCCATCTCGGTTCGTGCCGGCACCGAACTCGTGGGCGCTCTCGTGCTGAGGGTGCCGACGAATCAGACCACAGCACTCGTGAACGCCAACGGTGACTGGGATCTACTCGGCCTCGGCGACTCGGGCGACGCCTACATCGTGGGCTCCGACGGGCTGCTCCGCACATTGCCCCGTCCCTACATCGACGACCCCGAGGGATACGTCGAGCGTTTCGCCAGCGTCACGGGCGACGATCTCGGTGCGACGTTGATCGAGTTCACCGGAGCTCCAGTGCTGATCGCAGGCGTCGACAACTCGGTGGTCAACGAGGCATTGGGCGGCGACCCCAGCTTCGGCAGGGCCAAGAATGGCCTCGATCGCAGTGTGGTTGCTGCGGCCACACCGCTCGACGTTGGCGATCTCGGGTGGGTTCTCGTCACCGAACAGAGTGTCGGTGAATCGCGTCAGGAGCTCGTCGACTTCGCCTGGTCGATCGCACTGCTGCTCGGCGTGTTGGCGGTGGTGTTGCTCGTTGTCGGTTCGTACCTCGCCAAGCGGATCGCCAGGCCGGTCAAGCCACTCGTCGGCTCGGCACGTGACATCGCCGCTGGTGACTACGACACCGACGTGCCTGAGCTCGGCAGCAACGAATTGGGTGACGTCGGCCGCCAGCTCTCGGCCGTTGCATCGCACCTCCGTGACCAAGACGACTCGATCCAGCGCGAGGAGCAGCGCATCGGCACGATGCTCGAGAGCGTGCTGCCGGCTGCGTTGGTCGAACGGGTGCGCGCCGGTGAACGCGAACTCTCAGAGTCGGTCGACGGGGCAACGGTCGTGGCCATCGCCGTGAAGGGCATCCCCGTGTCGTCGGCCGCCGAGCAAGATGCCCTGGTCGAACTCATGGCTCGAATGAACGAGGCGATGACCGATCTCGCTCGGAGCCATGGCATCGAGCGCGTGAAGGTCGCCCTCGAGCGTGCGCTGTTCGTCGCCGGGCGCGGGAAGGCCTCGGTCGAAGCCGACGCCGCCCTCGAGTTCGCGCTCGATGCGATGGAGTTGATCCCGTCGGTTGCGGCCGAGCAGGGGCTCGATGTGAGCGTTCGGGTCGGCGTTGCCACCGGCCTCGTGGCCAGTGGCGTGCTCGGCAGCCGCCAGGTGTCGTTCGACGTGTGGGGCGACCCGGTCACGAGGGCAACGGCGCTCGCCCGTGATGCTGCAGCGGGCCAGATGGTCGCCGACGTGACCGTCATCGACTCGGCCGAGCGATCGTGGCCCGCACGGCCGGTCGGATCGGGTGAGGCCGACGGCACGATCGACGCTGCCGATGCCGACGGCCCCGTGGTGATCACGCGGTCGAGTGAGCCGAGTAGTCGGGCGTAGCAGGTGATCATGCCGGGCCGGGAGGGGCGTCGGTGGGTAACGGTCACCACGGCGTTCTTGATCGCGGCGATCGCCGTGCTCACGGGTGTGGCGCCAGCGCAGGCCCAAGACGAGCCTGACCCGGCGCAGGAGCTCGCTGAGCGGTATGCGCCGATCATCATGATCAAGTCGCAGGAGGCCGACTGCGACGCCGACGGCGAGCCGTATGGGCCGTACCCGATCGACATCGTCCTCGACAATCCCGAGGTGGTCCTTCGCCAGGTCGGCAACGGCGATCCGGTCGTGAAGGTGGCCCCGACGGCGGCCGATCTGTTCGGTTTGAACGAGGGGTTCTACGTCGACTTCCCCGGCTCGGCGCTCAACCCGCAGTGCATCTACGAGCAGGACTTCGACAAGTACACCGATGGGCTGGAGCCGACCGTTTACGCCCGCGTGTCGCAGCAAGACGACGAGCCCGACCGCCTCTTCGTGCAGTACTGGTTCTACTGGTACTTCAACGACTGGAACAACAAGCACGAGTCCGACTGGGAGGGCATCGTCCTCGAGTTCGAGGCGTCGTCGACGCAGGAAGCGCTGCAGGTGGGCCCGAACCGAGTGGGGTACGCTCAGCACGAGGGTGGTGAGGCTGGTCGGTACGACGCCACGAAGCTCGAACGCGAGGGCGAGCGACCGGTTGTGTACAGCTCGGCTGGTTCGCACGCGAGCTACTTCGACTCGGGGATCTACCTCGGACGGTCGGCAAGTGAGGGGTTCGGGTGCGACGACACCACCGGGCCGTCGACCCGACTCGACCCGGTGGTGGTGCTGCTGCCCGCTGAGGTCACCAGCGCCGACGACCCCTTCGCCTGGCTCGAGTTCGACGGCCGTTGGGGCGAACGCCAGAGCGGTCCGTTCAACGGCCCGACCGGCCCTTCCTCGAAGGAGCGGTGGGCCGAGCCGGCGGACTGGTTCGACGAGTTGCGCCTGTCGAGCGTCGTGATCCCGGCGTCCGACGGTGCTGTCGACGGCGTGATCGGCGCGTTCTGCGGCGTGGTCGAGGCCGGCTCGAACCTGATCATTCGATTCACCGTGTCACCGCTGGTCACGGTGATCGGGCTGGCGATCGTGTTCTTCATCGCTCGGGCCGTGGTCCGTCGAACCGAGTGGTCGGTCGTTCCGGCCCGACCCCTGGTGCAGCGGCGCCGTGCCGGGCAGATCCTTCGCGGTGCTTCCGCCACGCATTGGCGCCAGCCGACCACCTACATCCTGTTCGGCCTCGTCTGTATTCCTGCCGGTCTCATCACGGGTGTCTTGCTCGCAGTGGTGTCGTGGCTGCCGGGTGTGTCGCCACTCATCGACTTCGTCGGGGGCACTGGGGGCACCAGCATCTTCTCGGCGGCGCTCGCCGGAAGCCTGGCCAACGTGCTCGCGTTCGTGTTGATGAGCGCGGTGGTCACCGAGCACATCGAGCGCGGCGACGACGGTTGGGACGCAGCGAAGGAGTCGGTGCGTCGCGGCTGGCGGTCGTGGCGCGCCCTGCTCGGTGCCTACGCCCGATCGTTCGCCATCGTGTTCGTGCTGCTCGCCTCGATCATCGGTATTCCGTGGGGCATCCGCCAGCTCGTTCGGTATCAGTTCGCCAGTCAGGTGGTGGTGCGTGAGGGGCGCTCGGGTGGCGATGCACTGCGCCGCAGTTCGGCGCTCGTGATCGGACGCTGGTGGCACACCGCCGCGGTCGTCGCCGTTGTCCAGGGCGTAGTGGCGCTCGTTGCGCTCACCGTCGGCCTCCTCCTCCTCGTGGCCGTGGCCGGGCTCCCGCTGTGGGCCTTCGGGCTGCTCAACGGGCTCGTGTACGCCCTCATACTGCCGCTGGCGGCCATCGCCATCACGTTGCTCTATGGCGATGCGGTCGCCGCTGAACGTGACGCGGTCAGCGCCATCGAGTCGAGCGACGAACCCACCAGCGAGAGGATTCCGACGTGAGTGAGTCGTCACCCCGAAAGATCCGTGAGCAGCTGCTCAACACGTTCCAACCGCCGACCTCCTGACCAACTGGGCCCGCCGCGCCTGACCGGCCAGGTACCTGACTTCACCGCAGGATGCGAAGCGTTCGAGGAGTGTCTGACATCGGTGAGATGTGCAGGCCGCAGCTCAGGCGGTCATGACGCCGTGGATCATCTCCTCGATCTCGGCGCGGAGGGCGCTGCCAGTGCCCGTTTCGTCTTCGATCACGAGGTACACGCCGTAGCCGTCGTCGAGGTCGAGCCAGGCCACTGCTCCGTACGCACCGGGGTCGTTGATGCGACCGGTGGTGCGGTCGTGCCACCAGCCGTAGCCGTAGCCGATGTTCGCATTGCCGACGTCGCCGCCCCACACGTTGGCCGCCCGATCGGAGTGCATCTCGGCGAGCGACTCGGGTGACAGCACGGTGCCGTTCGGGCACTCGCCGTCACGCAGATGGAGCAGGAGGAGCTGGGCGTAGTCGGGCACGGTCGCGTAGCCACCGCCCTCCATGTTCGGGTTGGCCGAATCGGGCAACGTGTTGAGGTCGCTGCCGAAGCCCTGCGGGTAGTCGAAGCCGGAGTCGAAGTGGGTGACGTGATTGTCGAATCCGAACGACTCGGTCAGGCCGCACGGCTCCCGATAGATCTGCTGGAGCAGTTCGTCCCAGGTGAGTCCCGACACGAACTCGGCGATCGCACCGGCCAACTGCCACTGACCGCCGCCGTAGCGGAACTCGGTGTCGGGGGCGACGAGGTCGGCGTCGTCGTCGGGTGTGGTGGCGATCGTCTCGCCGCAGGTGGACAGGCTGCCGGTCGTCAGGAACTGACAGACGTAGGGGCCGTACGCCGGGTTGGGGAGGAGGCCGACCATTCCGGTCGAGTTCGAGACCATCTGGGCGACGGTGATGTCGGGCAGATCGGTGCCCCAGGCGTCGCCGACGATGTCGACGATCGGCGCGTTCATGTCGAGGAGGCCCTGATCCTGGAGGGCGAACATCACACCGGCGACGAGCTGCTTGCTGGTCGATGCGAGGAGTGAGATGCGGTCGGGGGTGAACTCGCCGAAGTAGGCCTCGTGGACCACGCCGTCGTCGGGGTGGACGACGGCGAGGCCGGCACCGTTGATGCCGGCGTCAGCGACGAACGCCTCGACGGTGGCGTCGACCTCGGTGAAGTCGCGACCTGGCTCGGGCTCCGGTTCGGGTTCTGGCTCTGGTTCGGGTTCTGGCTCTGGTTCGGGTTCGGGTTCGGGTTCGGGTTCTGGTTCTGGTTCTGGTTCGGGTTCGGGTTCTGGCTCTGGCTCTGGCTCTGGTTCCGGTTCGACCGTGGTGGCGGGTGCAGCGGTGTCGTCACTGCTCTCGTCGGCCGAGTCGCTTCCGCCACATGCGGCGGCGACAAGGGTGGCAGCGACGAGGAATCCAAGGGTTCGGCGAGAGCGCATAGCGTCAGTGTCGCATCTCAGCCGCCGCCGGTAGCGACGCAAGAACCCAGTCACATCGTCGAGTCGAAGCCAGCTACATCCAGCGTCGGGTGTCGGTTTCCGCCGCGTGGAGGACGACATCACGGACGGCACGAGCTTCGTCGACGGGCAACATGCCGACGCTCACCGAACCGGCGGCGGTGGTGAGCTGGACACTGGCGAGTCCACGGCGTCGCTCGAAGAGTGACTGCGACACCGTGACCGCGTTGGCCTTGTGGATCAATGCCTCGTTGGTCACTCGGTCGACGAAGTGGTCGACGGTCACGAGCCGGTGATCGAGGCGCCAACGGAAGCAGCGCACCCGTCGCCACTCGGCGGCGCCAGCCATCACCGGAACGACGACGACGAGCAGCGCCCACCAACCCGCGATGAGCCAGACGAGCGTCCCGAGTGCCGCAGCAGCGAGGAGCGCGTTTCGGAAGGTGAGCCAGATCTTCGCTGGATGCAACCGCCGAGTCGGCGCGTGGGCGGGCCCTGGCGTCGGCGACTCGAGCTCGGTGAGGCGGCGGATCTCAGTGAGTTGGCCGGTGTCACACCCGATGAACGCAAGGTCGTCGGAGCCGACGGTCGCGAGCTTCACATGAGTGAGCCCGACTCGGTGCTGCAGCGGACTCTGTGTGGCGGTCACCACCTGGACGCGGTCGATCGCGCTGGCTCGGCTGGTGAGCGACAGCAGCCCCGAGGTGCGTCGGAGTGTGCGGCCGTCATGACGCAGGGTGAGTTGGTGGTCTTGGACGAGGGTGCCGACGAGGTTGAACAGCATCCCGAGCACGATCGCGATGCCGACGCCGGCAGGGATCCACCACCACTGGAAGCTGCGGGTCGCTGTGTCGACGACGGTCTCGCTCACGTCGCCGAACTGGTTGATGATGATCGCGATCGGTCCGAGCACCAGCGCGGCAACCGGCCAGGCGGTGAGTGCCGCCATCGCCAATCGCTTCGGCGGATGCGTGAACACGACCGTGTCGGGTCGTGTCGTCGCGGTCGTGGGCGATGCGCTCGGAGAGGCCGCTGCCTCGGCGGCGGAGCGTTCGGCCAGGACGGTGTGTTGGAGCTGCTCCGCGATGGGTCGCTCGATCGCGCTGAGTTCGAACTCGGCACCCTCGGAGCCAGCGGTGTCGACGGTGATCTTTACGGTGCCGAACGCCCGATGGAGGAGCTCCTGCTCGATCGAGAGACTTTGGATCCGCTCGGCAGGAATCGAGAGCCGACGGGTGCTGAACACGCCCCGCTCGATCACCAGCTCGCCGCCGGTCACCTGGAAGGTGAAGTTGCGCCAGGCGAGATAGCCGAGTGTGCCGAGCACACCGGCGACGACGAGCGCGATCGCGCCGACCGACAACGCGGCGCCAGCTCGGAAGAACAGCAGGAGGAGCAGGCCTGCTTGCACGAAGCCGAGCCGTCGAACGATCGAAATGGCGAGGAAGATGACGGCCAGCTTCGACTGGCGCTGCGGCGTCGAGAGATCGACCCCGCTCGTGTCGCGCTGGAGTGGCGGAGGTGGTTCCGACATCGTCGGCCCGCTCGGGTTCGGTGGCGGCGTGCTCACGGCGGTGGAGGCGGGAGGGGCTGCCCGGTCGGGGGCGGAGGCGGCGGTGAGGCGACGTCAGGCGTCGAGTCGCCACCGGTGTCGTCGCTGGTCGCGTCGGAGTGCTCGATGATGAACAGCTTGAGCTGCTGAGCCTGGTCGGGGCTGAGCCCAGGGATCGCGAGGTCGGGCCCTGCCGAGTTCACCGCCAAGGTGGCGAGGTTCTGTGCCTGCTCGATCGGTCCGCGGTTGACGCTCACGTGCTGCACGCGTGCGAGCGGGATGGTGGCGATCTGTCGATTGATGACCCCGCTGCGGAACGACACGTCGTGTTCGCGTAGGAGGTAGGCGGCGACCCGTCGTTCGAGGAGCGCGAAGCCGGCTGACAGCGTCGGAATCAGGGTGATCGTCCCGCCGATGACGATCGGGATGAAGGGGGGATCGACTCGGCTCGCGACCACTGCGGTCACGATCGCTGCGATCACCGCGAAGACACCGGCGGCCACGATCGACGGCGTCGCATACCGACGGTCGACCGGGGTGAAGTCGGCCTCGTCGAGCTGCGGGAGCCCGTCGACCGGGATCGGATCGTTGGCGAACGAGGCGGCCACATGACCCGGTCTATCAACTCCTCCCCGTCCTTCTGCTCGCGGTCACGTCCGGAATCCGAACGTCACAACGAGCAGACGCCGTGAGCATCGACGCGAAACGACCCTCGGCCTGACGGCGCGAGGGTCGTGGCGGAGTGGGTGGGATTTGAACCCACGGACCCCGGAGGGTCAATGCCTTAGCAGGGCATCCCATTCGGCCGCTCTGGCACCACTCCATCGAATCGACCGAGGTCGGTTCGGCCCGCCACGCTATCGGGCGCGAACGCGTCCGGTGCCCAGGGTGGCGGCCCGGTAGCGTGGCGGACGGAACGGTGGCAGAGCGGACGAATGCACCCGCCTTGAAAGCGGACGACCTTCACGGGTCCGGGGGTTCGAATCCCCCCCGTTCCGCCAATGTGATGTCTCACGACATCGGATGCGGTCGAGGCCCGGCTTTGCGCCGACGCGTTGGCCACCCTGGGCGACTTCGTGCGGCTCCTGTCCCAGCTGAACGGTACGGTCCACGCCGAGATGTCTGGGCGATTCATCATCTACGGGGCTGGCGCAGTCGGCGGTGTGATCGGTGGAAGTCTGGCACTCGCTGGGCATGACGTGGCGCTCATCGCCCGAGGCGACCACCTCGCAGCGATCCAGCGCAAGGGGTTGGAGCTGCACACCGAGCGAGGCGTCGAGGTCGTTCAGACCGACGCGGTCGCCGACCCGGGTGACCTCGCGCTGAGTGCCGACGACGTGGTGCTGCTCTCGATGAAGACACAGGACACGATCCCGGCGCTCGACCGGCTGGCTGAGGTGGCGCCGCCCGAGATCGCCGTCGTCTGCGTGCAGAACGGCGTCGAGAACGAACGGCTCGCGTTGCGTCGCTTCCCCAACGTCTATGGCATCAGCGTCATGCTGCCCGCCACGTTCCTCGAGCCGGGCGTGGTGACCGGGGAGGGAACGCCCGACCTCGGTGTGCTCGACATCGGGCGCTCTCCCTCGGGTGTCGACGACACAGCTGAGATGGTCGCTGCGGCGCTCTCGTCGGCACGGTTCCGGTCGGAGGCCGACCCGGCGGTCATGCGCCACAAGTACGCCAAGCTCCTGATGAACACGGCGAACGCGCTCGACGCAGCGTGCGGCCGCAGCGCTCGGGTGTCCGACCTCGGAGTGCGTGCTCGCCAAGAAGGGATCGACGCGTTCGCGGCTGCCGGCATCGATGTCGCCACGCCCGACGAATGGATGGCTCGACGGCAGGACTTCACCGTCACCGAGGTGAACGGCCCACGACCAGGCGGCTCATCGTGGCAGAGCCTCGCCCGCGGCAGCGGGACGATCGAGGCCGACTACCTCAATGGGGAGGTCGTGCTCGTCGGTCGTGAGTTCGGCGTTCCGACTCCGGTCAACGAGGCGCTTCGGCGCGTTGCCAACCGGATGGCACGCGAGCGGGCCAAACCCGGTTCGGTGCCGATCGACGAGCTCGAAGCACTCGCCGCCAGCCTGTCGTGAGCCGCGGTCGACCGCAGCGGCCAGCTCGCTAGAACAAGCTCTTCTGAGGGCGGATGATGAGTTCTTCGATACAGAGTTCGATCGGCTGGGAGATGACGTACTCGACCGCGCGGGCGATGTTCTCGACGTTGCCGACAGCGGTCGTCATGCCCTGCTGAAGCGACTCGATCTGCTCCTGGGGGAGTCGGCCTTCGTCGTCGAACTCCAGTGGGGTGGTCACCCCGGCCATCGCCGCCAGGCCCTCGACCATCGCCCTGTCGACGTTGCGGGTGAAGTTGGTGGCAAACACCCCAGGGAGGATCGCGGTCACTCGGATCGGGTCGTCTTCGAGCTCGGCGCGCAGCGTGCCGTTGATGCAGTTGACGGCGTGCTTGGTGGCGCCGTACACGCCCGAGTCGCGCCGGACCGACGCAGTCGACGAGATGTTGATGATGTTGCCATCCGACCCCGAGGAGCGCATCGCCTTCACCGCGGCTTGTGCCCCGACGGCGAGGGCGAGCACGTTCACGTCGAGCATCCCCTTCCACATGTCGGGGTCGCCGTCGATGATGCTGCCCATGTCGCCGAAGCCGGCGTTGTTCACCAGCACGTCGAGTCGACCGGTCGCGTCGGCGGCACCCTGGATCCACTGCTGGAGGGCCTCCGAGTCGGTGATGTCGAACGTCGAGGTGGTCGCCTGACCGCCCGCTGCTCGGATCGTTTCAGCCGACTCCTCCATCGGTTCGGCTGTGCGGCCCATGAGGAACACGTGGGCGCCGAGGCCGCCGAGGTGTTCGGCAACGGCGCGGCCGATACCGCTCGATGCGCCGGTGATGCAGACGGTGCGTCCGTCGATGGTGCGGGTGGTCATGGTGGATTCCTCCGAGTGAGTGATGCGTTGGTCTCGGCTCAGGCGATCGGGTTCTTGTAGCTGTCGAGGTAGGTGATGTCCGACACCGGGCCGCGTTTGGCGGGCTTGAAGTCGATGCCCTTCGTGTAGGCGACCGGGATGAGCCCGGCCTGGCTCATGTGGTCGGGGATGCCGAGCAGTTCCGCAGCCTCCTTCTCCAGCCCGAGGTGGAGCGTGGTGTAGCAGGAGCCGAGCCCGCGGCTGCGCAAGGCGAGCTGGAAGCTCCACATGGCTGGCACGATCGAGCCGAACAGGCCGGCGGCGGCGTTGGTGAGGTTTGCGCCGCCCGGGGCTTCTGCGACGGCATCTTCCATCCGACCGATGATGAGCGGGATCACGAACACCGGCACCTGCTCGAGGTTCTGCGCAAGGTAGTTGGCGGAGTCGAGCACACGACCCTGCTGGCTCGCACCGTCGAGATCGGCAGCGGCAGCGGCGAGGTAGTCGCCGCCAGCGCGGCGATACATGTCGGCGAGCGCAGCCTTCTTCTCGGGGTCGCGGATCACCATCCATCGCCAACCCTGGCGGTTCGAGCCGGTCGGCGCCTGCACCGCGAGCTGGAGGCATTCGAGCAGCACGTCGTCGGGAACCTCACGATCGAAGTCGAGGCGCTTGCGCACGGCACGGGTGGTGGAGAGCAGCGCGTCGGTCTGTTCGAGGTCGAAGTCCATGCAGGCATCGTTGTCCGAGCGCTGACGTCAGAACGACTCAGAGCCCGACGCTGGAGTCGGGCGCCGAGTCGTTCGGCTCTCGTCGCCAGCCGCTCTCGCGACAAGATCGCGGCATGCAGACGCTCGACGTGACCCGCCTGGCCCCCGCCCTCGGCGCCGAGGTGCGCGGCCTCGACCTCGACGCGGCCACCGAGGCCGATGTCGCCATGGTGCGCGAGCTGCTCCTCGAACACCTCGTCTTGTTCTTCCCCGAGCAGTCGCTCTCGCTCGACGGCCACGTGGCGCTCGGCCGGAAGTTCGGCGAACTCGAGATCCACCCGAACCTGCCGAACCCCGACGAGGCGCACCCTGAGGTGGTCGAGTTGAAGGCCAGCTTCGGTGGGATCGCCGACGAGTGGCACACCGACGTCACCTTCTTGCCGAATCCGTCGGTCATGTCGATCATGCACATGGTCGCGTGCCCGCCCGTCGGCGGCGACACGATGTGGGCCAACCAGTACCTCGCCTACGACCGGCTCAGCGCTCCGATCCGCGAGATGCTCGACGGCCTGCACGCCGTGCACGACGCCACGCCGCACGGCAAGCCCGAGATGTCGTCGATGCACCCTGTGGTGCGGGTTCACCCCGAAACCGGCCGGCGAGCCCTGCTCGTCAACGAGCACTTCACTCGGCGGATCGCGGAGCTCAGCCACGCTGAGTCGGAGTCACTGCTGGGCTACCTCACCCAGTGGTCGGTCGAGGAGCAGTTCACCGTTCGCTATCGCTGGACACCGAACACCGTGGCCATGTGGGACAACCGGTGCACCCAGCACTTCGTCGTCAACGACTTCGAGGGCGAGCGGGTGATCCAGCGGGTGACCGTGCTCGGTGATGAAGCCGATGGCCCGGTCGGCCCCGACGGCGACGATCGTCGCTGGCCGATGTTCGGCTCCGAGCGCCTCTCGGCCGCCACCATGCACGACCGCATCCTCCGCCCCCACACCGGTGGCTGACCCAGTTCGTCACCCTCGGTGTCAGACACCCACGGTGACGGACGCTGACTCCGGCGGGGTTCGGGGATCCGTCGTAGGGTCGTGATCGTGAAGTTCTCGATTTGGCCGAACCCCGAACGCCCACCCGCCGAGGTGCTCGACCTCGCCCGTCTCGCCGACGACGACGGCTGGTTCGGCTTCTGGTATGCCGACCACTACATGCCGAACACCGGCGACGAGAAGGTCGTCGATGGCGATGTCCACGAGTGCTGGTCGATCCTCCCGGCGGTTGCCACGGTCACGTCGCGTATCCGCCTCGGCCCGCTCGTGGCGCCCACCTCGGTGCACCACCCAGCGTTGCTCGCGAACCGAGCTGCGACGATCGACCAGATCTCGGGCGGCCGGTTCGTGCTCGGTCTCGGCGCCGGTTGGCAGATCAACGAACACGGCGCCTACGGCATCGAACTCGAGGCACCGAAGCCACGAGTTGATCGTTTCGAGGAGTCGATCGAGATCACCCGCTCACTGCTGAGTGAGGACCGCACGAACTTCGACGGCGAGTTCTACAGCTTCAGCGACGCCGCATGTCAGCCGCGCCCGGTGCAAGATCCGTTGCCGATCCTCGTCGGTACTGGCGGCCCGCGCATGTTGCGCATCACCGCACGTTTCGCCGAGGAATGGAACACGTGGGGTGCTGGTGAGATGGCCGGCGGAGCGCGCGCAAACTTCGTCGAACAGTGCGAGCGTGTCGGCGTCGACCCCGCCACCAAGCACACGTCGGTGCAGGCCGTGGTGATGATGACCGACGACACCGACCTCATCTCCAACGTTCGGAGCGGTGAGATGTCGGCGCGCACCATCATCGGCACCGACGACGAGATCATCGAGCAGATGGGGGCCTACGTCGAACTCGGATTCGACGAGGTGATCGTTCCCGACTTCGCCCTAGGCCGGAGCGCAGAGGAGCGGTTCGACAACTACCGCCGCTTCACGGAGAACATCGCCCCCCACGTCGGCTGAGTCTGAGATCGCCCCCACGGCTCGGTGTCAGACACTTCTCGGCTGCTTTGCATCCTGCGGTGAGTCAGACACCCTTCATGCCGCTCATGTGCTGATGTCGACGCCGAAGATCTCGTTGAAACGGGCGACGTACTCGGCGTCGTCTTCGATCGCGCCGAGCGCGATCCAGTCCTGATCGTCGACGCGATCGTGCATCGCCGACAGCTCAGGTCCGCCCCAGCTGACCGGCCAGCGGAGCTTGGGCTGGTCGGTCGTGATCGCCTCTTCGATCACCTTGCCGACCTCGCTCGCTGGTGTCGCGCCGGCCATACCTGCCGCATAGAAGTTGAACATGCGTCGATAGTGGGCGTCGTAGGCACCCGTTTCGTTGGGCATGTCGATGTTCTTGCCGAAGATCGAGGACTGAGTTACGCCCGGCTCGACGATCACGACGCGCACACCGAATGGAGCGACCTCCTGTGCGAGCTCCTCGCTCAGTCCTTCGAGCGCCCACTTCGCCGCGACGTAGGGCGCCTGCGCCAAGGCGGCGAGTCGGCCGGCGACCGAGGTGATGTTGACGATGTTGCCGCTGCCGCGCTCGCGCATGTGGGGCAGCACGGCCTGGGTGCAGCGGATCGCGCCGATCGCGTCGACGTTGAACACCTCGGCCAGCTGGTTCGGTGTCGCCTCCTCGACGACGGCATTGCCACCGACACCAGCATTGTTGACGAGGGTGTCGATGCGCCCCGTGAGGGCGAAGATCTGCTCGAAACCAGCGCGCACCGACTCGTCGTCGGCGATGTCGAGCTCGACCAACTCGATCGTGACGCCCGCTTCGTCGGCCTTCGCCACCAGCTTGTCGGCCTTCGCCGTGCTACGGACGGTGCCGACCACCCGGTGCCCGATCGACGCGAGGTGGAGGGCCGTGGCCCGCCCGATCCCCGAGTTGGCTCCCGTGACGACGCTGACGTGCTGTTCGCTCATGCGCTCACCCTAGAAACCGGGATGCCCGAGCCCCGCACCGACCTCTCCCGATCATCTCTCATCGGAGATGGGCGGCGAGATCAGGTGATGGCGGCGCGGAGGGAGGCGAGCCAGCGGTCGGCCTCCTGCCAGCGGGTGCCGGTCTCGGCGCGGGCCTCGTCGGAGCCTTCGCCCGATCGGGGGTATGAGCCGAGGAACTTCACCCCTCCCTGCTTGGCGTGCAGCGACCGCATCGAGTCGGCGAGCAGTTCGTCGGCGACGTGTCCGTCGGCGTACACGATGAAGCAGTAGTTGCCGAGGCCCGCCTTCTTGGTGGGTCGGCTGAACAGGTTCGACAGGTTGATCCGGCGAGCGGCGAACTCCTGCAGGATCGAGATGAGGCTGCCCGGCTCGTCGGCGCGTTGGTAGATGACGAGCGCGGTCGTGTCGTGCCCGGTCGGTGCGGGCACGCCTTCGCGAGCGACGAGCACGAAGCGGGTCTGGTTCCCGGGGTGATCGGCGATGTCGGCCGCAGCGACCTCGAGGCCGTACACCTCGGCCGCCATTCGCGGTGCGAGTGCGGCGATGGTGGGGTCGGCGTCTTCGGTGATCGACCGCGCGGCGTCAGCGGTCGAGTTGGCCGCAACCACCTCGGCGTTCGGCAGGCGGTCGCGCAGGTAGCGGTGGCACTGAGCGGTGGCGACCTGGATCGAACGGACCAGCTCGACGTCGTCGAGCGATGCGCCCGGGAGGGTGAGGAGACAGTGTTCGATGTCGAGCACGACCTCGCCCTGGATCAGCAGGCTGTGGTCGAAGGCGAGCGCGTCCTGGGTGAAGTTGACCATGCCCTCGATCGAGTTCTCGATCGGGACGAATCCGAACTCGACGTCACCCGACTCGACGGCGTCGAGCACGTCGGGCACCGTTCGATACGGGATGTGGTCGGCGTCTTGAAGGTGGTCGAGAGTCCGGAGCGCCTGCTGAGTGAACGTGCCGATCGGCCCGAAGAACCCGACGCGGACGGGCGTCGAAGGATCGGTGGCGTCGGTCTGTTCAGACATGCCGCACAGGCTATGTCCCGCACCAGTGCCTCAGACCGACGCGTTACAGCTGGTGTCTGACACCAGCTGTAACGGTTCAGGCGGTGGCGAGGTTGGCGTCGAGCCAGGCGCGGATCTCGGTGGCGGGCGCCGAACCAGCTTTGCGAGCGATCACGTTGCCGTCGGTGTCGACGAGGACGGTGAACGGGAAGCTGGTGCCGCCGTAGGCGATGATCGCGAGCGACTGCTCGTCGTCGGCCATCGCGTCCCAGGCCCACCCTTTCTCGTCGAGCCACGCCGACGGCGGGTAGTTCTCACGGTCGGAGGCCACGGCGGTGCTGACGGCCACGACGTTCACGTCGTCGAGGTCGCCATCGTTCTCGAGTTCGAGCAGCTCGGGGATCTCGTCGTTGCAGTGGGGGCACCAGTGGGCGAGGAACACGTACATCGTCGGCTGGTCGGTCGGACCGCCGATCGTGATCGCCGAGCCGTCGAATCGTTGTCCTTTGACGACCGGCGCGGCCTGGCCGACGGCCGGGTCATCGACCTCGGGGCTGTACGGCATGAGTTCGGTACCGGGCTCGAACTCGACGACGCCGGTCTCAACGATCACATCGCCCGTGGTGGCGTCGCCATCAGCTCCGGAGTCGGCGTCGCCACCCGACTCCTCGGCGGGCGTCTCGACCGGTCCGGCATCGTCGGAGCCGCCGCACGCGGCGAGGGCGAGCACCCCGGCTACGAGGCCAGCGGCGATGCGAGCACGAGAGGATCGGGTCGACGAGATCACCCTTCCAGTCTGGCCCGTGCGACGCCCAGCCGCAGCGCGAGTGACCCCGACATCACGAACGTCACATCGACCCGCTCAGCGCCATCCGGCGGCAGTTGCGCGTTGTGGGCGGAGGACAACTGCCGCCGCATCGAGAGCGACGGTCGGCCTCGCCTGTGCGGGTGTTCTGTCGTGCGGCGCCAGCTCGTGGCGCGCACCGGCCAAGTGATGACTAGTTTCGCCGCATGACCGATATCGCCGTCGTGGCGGTCGTGATCGCCGTGGTGTCGCTCGGCCGCCAGCGCATCCGGAGCCTGCCGGTCACGACCCCGATGCTCTTCGTCGGTCTCGGTCTCGTCCTCGGGCCCAACATGATCGGGCTGATCGAGCTCGACGTGCGTGACGAAGCGGTGGTCCTGCTCGCCGAGTTCACCCTCGCGCTGGTGCTCTTCTCCGATGCGATGCGGATCGAGCCGAGCCGCACGAAGCTGTCGGTTGCGCTCCCGGCACGATTGCTCGGCATCGGGCTCCCCCTCACGATCGCATTGGGCACGTTGGTCACGAAGCTGTTGCTCAGCGATCTGTCGTGGGCCGAAGCCGGGCTGGTCGCCACGGTGCTCGCGCCGACCGACGCCGCCCTCGGCGAAGCGGTCGTGAGCAACCCGGCGGTGCCGGTTCGCATCCGTCAGGCCCTCAACGTCGAGTCGGGCACCAACGACGGCCTCGTCGTGCCCGTCTTCAGCGTGTTCCTCGCACTCGTCGCCGGGTCGGAGATCGAGGGTGCGGGGTCGCTGTTCGGCGAGGCGCTCACCGAGATCGGCATCGGCATCGGCGTCGGTGGCGCCGTGGCCGTCGTCCTCGGGATCGTCGTGCCGTGGGTGACCGAACGCGGCTGGACCGATGCCGAAGGGTGTCGACTCGTGACCTTGGGAGCCGGCCTCGCCGCGTACGCGGGGGCAGAAGTGCTCGACGGCAACGGCTTTCTCGCGGCGTTCTCGTGCGGGATCATCGCCCGGATCTTCATCGGCCCGTCGACCTCCGAGCACGGTGAGCTCGCAGAGGATCTCGGCCAGCTCGGAGCGTCGGCCACGTTCATCGTGTTCGGCGCGTTGCTCGTCGTGCCGTCGCTCGAAGTCGTGAGCTTCCTGGTCATCGTCTGCGCCCTCGCATCGCTCACGCTCGGGCGCATGATGCCGGTCGCGATCTCGATGATCGGCAGCGGTCTCCGGTCGCCCACTGTCGCGTTCATGGGATGGTTCGGCCCGCGCGGCCTGGCCTCGATGCTGTTCGGCCTGCTCCTCGCTGCTGAGGGTGACGTCGACCCCGACGGCGACCTCTTCTCCGTCATCGTGCTCGTCGTGCTGAGCTCGGTCATCCTTCACGGCGTCACCGCCGCGCCGGGTGCGACCCGCTACGCGAACTGGTTCAACAGCCATCCGACCGGCGAGTCGATGCCGGAGGGCGAGATGGTCGCGATGAGCCGTGTGCGATGGCGTCGGGCTCGCTGAGCCATCCTGTTCCCCATGCAACCGATCGCTCTCGCCACGTGGGCCGACGTTCCCGACCGTGAACCGGTCGGTGCGCTCGTGTCGAACGTCGACCTCGTGATCGTCCGCTGGGACGACAACCACTCCGTGCTCTATGGCCGCTGCCTCCATCGGGGTGCGCTCATGGCCGACGGGCACGTGAGCGGCGACGACCTCATCTGTGGCGTGCACGGCTGGGACTACGGCTTCCGCACCGGTATCTCGGCGTACAACAACGACGAGCGCTTGTCGAAGTTCTCATCGTGGATCGAGGACGGCCACCTGATGGTCGACGCCGACGAGATCCTGGCGTGGGAGAAGGACAACCCGCAGCCCTACGACCGCACCGCCTACCAGGGCGCCTACCAAGACCATCACGGGACGCCCGACGAACCACACGTCGGTCTCATCCGGCAGTTGGCGAACGACGGCCTGTCGAAGCTGGGTCACCACGGCCCCGTCACGGCGATGGGTGTGCCGGCGAGTGAACTCCCGTCGTGGGACGACATCCAGTTCGTCACCGCGCAGCTCGCGCGCCGACCGCTGCTCGACGACGTCGAGGTGTCGACGGGCGTCGTGATCGGCCCCAATGCAGCGAAACCGCTGCAGCTCGACATCCCGCTGTTCGTGTCCGACATGAGCTACGGCGCGATTTCCGAGGAGGCGAAGGTGTCGCTGGCCAAGGGCGCAGAGCTTGCGGGCACCGGGATCTGCTCTGGCGAGGGCGGCATGCTGCCCGAGGAGCAGGCGGCCAACTCGCGCTACTTCTACGAGCTCGCGTCGGGCCGCTTCGGTTGGTCACTCGACAAGGTGCGCGACGTCCAGGCGTTCCACTTCAAGTTCGGCCAGGGAGCCAAGACCGGCACGGGCGGTCACCTGCCCGGGTCGAAGGTGATCGGCAAGATCGCCGAGGTCCGGGGCCTGAGCGAGGGCGACGATGCGATCAGCCCCGCCACCTTTCCCGACCTCAACTCAGAGGATGACTTTCGCGGCCTCATCGACGACGTGCGTGCGGCGTCGGGCGGCATCCCGATCGGCGCCAAACTCTCTGCGCAGCACATCGAAGACGACATTGACGCCGCGCTGCGGATCGGGGTCGACTACATCATCCTCGATGGTCGGGGTGGCGGCACCGGCGCAGCGCCCAAGGTGTTCCGCGATCACATCAGCGTGCCCACGATCCCGGCGCTGGCTCGTGCTCGTCAACACCTCGATCGGCTCGAACGCAGCGACGTCACCCTCGTCATCACCGGCGGGCTCCGCACCCACACCGACTTCGCGAAGGCACTCGCACTCGGTGCCGATGCGATCGCGCTGTCGAACAGTCCGCTGCAGGCCATCGGCTGCCTGGGCATGCGGGCCTGCAACACCGACAACTGCCCGGTCGGCATCGCCACGCAGAAGCCAGGGCTGCGGTCTCGGCTGGTCGTCGACGACGCTGCGGCCCGGCTGAGCAGGTTCTTCGAGGCGTCGGTCGAGCTGATGCAAGTGCTCGCCCGTGCCTGCGGGCACCGGTCGTTGAGCGATCTCTCGGTGTCCGACCTCACGACGTTCGATCAGCAGATGGCTGACCTCAGCGGCATCGCCTTCGGCGGCGTCCGGAGTAGCTGACCACCCGTGGCGCACGAACCCGCCGGCGACCGAGGCACGATCCGCGCCCTCCGGCGGCTCAGGCGTGATCGGCGACTCGGCACCACCGAGTGGTTCGACGTCGCGTATCGCGTCTACCTGTTCGCACTGGGAGGCACGGCGCTGGTCGTCTGGGCGTCGGACTACCTCGGGGGCGTCGTCGACGATCTGAGGGAAGCCGAGCTCCTCACCGTGGGTCCGGGTGTGGCGGGTGTGGCGGTGGCGATCGCTGTGGCGGTCGGGCTCCGGCACGGAGCCGAAGGTGGGCCGGTCGCGCTCGAGCCGGGCGATGTTCGACACCTGTTGCTCGCACCGGTCGACCGGCGCAGTGTGCTCATCCAGCCTGTAGGCCAGCGGATGCGATCGGTGGCATTTCTCCTCGCGCTGCCACTCGCGATCGTGGGGCAGCTCGTCGGCCGCGACACGGTCGGCTCACGTGTGGCATGGGCGGGTGCGGGAGCCCTCTTCGGCGTGCTCGTGGGGCTGGCGTACGTGTCGACGGCCGTGATCGCTCATGGCGCCCGACTGCCCCGGCCAGCCGCTGGTCTCGTCGGCACCGGGCTCGTGGCGTGGCAGATCGTGACCTGTGTCGCCACGTGGCGTGCCTTCGATGCGGGTGACGAGTTGCGTTCCATCGCTCAGGCAGGCCCCTTCGATCTGGTCGGCAGCGTCGCGGTGTGGGGTGTGGATCAGCGACCGATCGACATGATCGGCGTCGCTGCGATCGTCGTCGTCACGGGGATCGCGCTGCTCGGGGCTGGACGGCTACGGATCGAGCCACTCGAGCGGCGCGGTGATCTCGTGTCGCAGCTGCGCTTCGCAGCAACGGTGCAAGACATCCGGACCGTCGTCTTGCTCCGCCGGCAGTTGAGCGCCGACAGCGTCCGTCCGACGGCGTGGTTCGCGCGTCCGACGCGTCACACCCCGACCACCCGATCTGCCCAGCCTGCCTCCAGGCCTCGAGGACTCGATGGCGCATCGATCCCGACGGCGCTCGTCGTGCGCCGCGGCGTGGCGTCGTTTCGACGATTCTCGGCGGCGCGGCTCATCAGGCTCGCCGCACTCGCTGCGTTCGGTGGATTCGCCGTCCACGTCGCGGTGGAGTGGTCTCCCTTGTCGTACGTCGTCCTCACGTTCGTCGCCTTCCTCACTGGACTCGAGCTCGTCGAACCGCTGGGGCAGGAGATCGACCGTCCCGACCGAACCGATGGTCTCCCCGTCGACCGTGCCGAGCTGTACTCGCTCCTGCTCATCGCTCCGGCCATGGCGTCGATACCGGTTGCAGCGATCGGCGCCGGCGTGGTCGCCGCCCTCGACCCAGGACGTGCCGGGGCAGCGTTTGCCGTGGCGGTGCCGGTGGTGCTGGCCGGGTCGATCGGCTCGGTGGCGACCACCGTTCGCGATGCATCCCGCCCGGCGGCGGTGCGCGAGACCAACCTGGTCGGCGCCGAGCGGACGGCCGACAACCCGTTCACCCTGCCCGAGTTCGCCGGCGTCAGCACCGTGATCAACGGGCTCCTGCCACTCGTGCTGAGCGCGCTGTGCATCGTGCCGATCGCTGCGCTCGACGCGTCACCCAGCATCAGCGTCGGAGTCCGTGCGGTGGCGGGTGTGGCACTGTGTCTCGCAGTGTTGGTGTTGTGGGTACGTCGTCGCGATCGGTGGGCAGTGCGCGTTCGGGCCTTCTTCGCGGAAGGGCGCGCTCACATGGAGGCCACACGATGAACGGTGTCGCCGACGCGCCCGGAGTACGCACGTCGCGGTTGACGAAGGAGTACTTCGGTGCTGAAGCGCTCGCGCCGATCGACCTCGTGATCGACGCCGGTGAACGCGTCGCGCTCATCGGTCACAACGGCAGTGGCAAGACGACGTTGATCAAGATGCTCGCCGGCGTGCTCGAACCGACGGCAGGCGAGGCCTCGATCATGGGCAACGACGTCGGATCGATCGAGGCGCGTGCGGCGCTGTCGTATGTGTCAGATCAGCCGGTCTTCTACGACGACCTCACGGTCTGGGAACACCTCGAGTACGTCGCCCGCCTCCACCACACCGACGACTGGGAGGAGTACGCCGCCCATCTCGTCGACGTGTTCGGCCTGGGGGAGCGTGTCGACGATTTGCCGGTCACGTTCAGTCGCGGTCTCCAACAGAAAGCGCAGCTGGCACTGGCCTTCGTTCGGCCCTTCGATGTGATGGTCGTCGACGAACCGTTCGTCGGCCTCGACCGAGTGGGACGCACGGCGCTGCTCGACCTCCTCGAGTGGGCGCATGGCGATGGTGCTGCCGTGGTGGTCGCGACCCACGAGCTGTCGAGCGTTGGTTCATCGCAGCGACTGATCGCGTTGCGCGACGGGTCGGTCGTGTTCGACGGCCCGGCCGCAGGTGCCGACCTCGACGGGCTGACCGAAGCCCCGCGGGTCACCGAGACCCTCGACGAACCATCCGATGGATCACTCGCTGAGACCGTCGATGAAGCTGTCGACGAACCCTCGGAGTGACCCCTCGACCGCTGCCCGTTCCGCCCTCCCCGAACACCTGCTTGCGCAGGTGATGACATCGGTACCTGTCCACGTTCTGGCTGGCCCGTTGGTCTACTCTGCCCACCATGCAGGAGTTCTCATCGGTCACCGCGTCCGCCTACGACGCCGAGTCGCTGGCGCCCATGCTCAACGAGAAGGCGGCAGAGGGCTGGTCCGTCATCTCGATCGTGACGGCCGGGACCAATGTCATCGCCTACCTCTCCCGCGGCGGCGAGGACGCATCCGCGCCGGCTGAGGAGTCGGCGGATGCTGGTGCTGCGGTTCCGGCTGCGGCAGCAGGTGCTGCTGCTGGGGCGGTCGCTGCCGCTGCGGTTTCCGAGCCCGAAGCCGCGCCGGAGCCCAAAGCCGCTGAAGCCGAGTCGGTCGCCGCTGCCACCGACATCACTCCGACGTTGCCGGGTGACGAGGTCACTCCTGAAGCTGGTGCGCCGGCCGCCGACGCTGTCGACATCGCCGCCGACGCAGCGGCGGGTGCAGCCGCCGAGGCCGCTGGTGAACCCGCTGGTTGGGGTTCGAGCGTCGCTGCCACCGAGGCGGCCACCGCCGAGCCGTCGATCGCCGATCTCGCTGCACAGGTCGGCGCCGAGGAGTTGGGTGATGACTCGGGCGTGTCGACCGGTCTGCTCGCCGGTGGCGCTGCCGCGGCTGGGGCTGCCGTCGTCGGTGGTGCTGCGCTTGCAGATGGCGCTGCCGATTCGGCGACCGATGCTGCTGCTGGCGTCGCCGACACCGCGACCGACGTGGCTGATGGTGCAGCCGACGCTGCGACCGACGCCGCCAACACGGCAACCGATGCGGCTGCGGGTGCTGCGACCGAGCAGGCCGCTGCCGCCGAGAGCTCAGTGCCGGCAGGTTGGTACGCCGACCCGTCGGGCCGCTTCGAGCTCCGCTACTGGGACGGCAACGCCTGGACCGAGCACGTCTCGCGCGCCGGCCAGCAGTACACCGACCCCCCAGTCGCCTGACTCTTCTCGGCCGCCCGGTTGCGGCGATCGCCGTGTTGCCGTCGTCGATCGTTGGCGGAAGCCAACTCCTTCCGGGGCGCCTTGCGATCCCCACAACCGGCCGCCCTCTGAAGTGAGTGACATGGGGCGGGCTTGACCACGTCGTTTGGGGACCTTGTGCCCGCGTGCGGCGCGCCTTCGCTCGTACGCTGATTCCATGCGTGTCACCTCGATCGGTCATGCCGGGATGCTCGTCGAGACATCGGCGGGGTCGATTCTCTGCGACCCGTGGTTCGAGCCTGCGTTCTTCGGTTCGTGGTTCGTGTTCCCGCGGAACGACCAGCTGTCTGACGACTTGCGTGAGCGGATCGAGCACGCCGACTTCCTCTACATCTCGCACCTCCACGGTGACCATCACGACGAGCCGTGGCTGCGCGAGCACCTGCGTCGTGACATCCCGATCCTCCTGCCCGGCTTCCCGACTCGGGAACAGCAGCGCACCCTGACCCGTCTCGGGTTCCGGAACTTCATCCGCACGACCGACACCGTCGAGCAGGAGATCGCTCCCGGTCTGAAGGTGGCGATCCACATCGAGGCGTCGATCACCGACGGCCCGGGTGGCGATTCGGCGCTCGTCGTGATGGCCGACGATCGCATCGTCGTCAACCAGAACGACTGCCGCACCACCGACCTCGGCCAGCTCCGCTCACACGGCCACGTCGACCTGCACTGGCTTCAGTTCTCGGGTGCCATCTGGTATCCGATGGTCTACGAGATGGACCCGGCCGACAAGGCCGCTGCATGTCGGGCCAAGGTCGAGTCGCAGTTCGCACGAGCGCTCAAGTACGTCGAGAAGATCGGAGCGTCAGCCATCGTGCCGAGCGCCGGCCCGCCGTGCTTCCTCGACCCCGAGCTGTTCGGCCTCAACATGATCACCGGCGACGAGTCGTCGATCTTCCCCGATCAGACCGTGTTCCTCTCCAAGCTCGTCGACATGGGTGTGACCGGTGTGATGAACGTGCCGGGGACCACCATCGACCTCGCCGGAGCGGAACGTGCCATCGAGCATCCGATGCCGGTGGGCGACGTGGAGGCGATCTTCGCGAACAAGCGCGCCTACCTCGAGGAGTATCAGGCCGACTGGCTGCCGTGGATCGACGACATGAAGGCGTCGTGGGCGGCGGTCGACATCGATTTGCTCGCGACCCTGAAGGAGTGGTGGGAACCGCTGCTCGACATGGCACCGACGTTGCGCGAGCAGGTCGGATCGAACGTCGTGATCCGGGCGATGGGCGACGAGGCGTCGGGCGTCGAGCAACTCGACATCGTCGTCGACTTCCCGAACGGTGAGGTGCGCGAGCACGCCGCCGAGCCGTACGACTTCCGGTTCGACATCGATCGCCGCCTCGTCGAGAAGGTCGCAGCTGACCGTGCCGTCGACTGGTCGAACTCGCTGCTCCTGTCCTGCCGCTTCGGGGCATGGCGAACGGGTGAGTTCAACGAGTACGTGTACAACTTCTTGAAGTCGCTGTCACGCGAGCGGATGAAGCGCACCGAGGCCGAGGCGGTCCGCAAGGTGTCGCCGCCCGACGATGCGGCGATGGCTGCCGAGGCCGACATCCAGATCGGCGACTACATCGTCCAGCGCCGCTGCCCGCATCGCGATGCCGACCTCGAGGCGTTCGGCGAGCTCGATGAACGCGACGGTACGACCGAGTTGGTGTGCACGCTCCACGGCTGGCGCTTCGACTGCGCGACCGGTGCGTGCCTCACGAGCCCGAACGAGGCTCCGCTCCGCATCCGCCGCGCCTGAGTCAGCGGAGTGCGTCGGCGACGCCGCCGATCAACACGCTGAGCGCGATGTCCTGACCGTTGGCATCGGTCATCTGAATGAGGTAGGGCTCGAGTGCGACGACCACTGTGGCTGATTTGCCCTCGATCCAGGCCGCTCGGGGGAGGCCCATCAACGGGGCCTCGGCCACCTCGTTGCCGTTCGCTCGTTCGTCGGCGATGAGCAGGTCGAAGAACTCCTGGGCGCTGAGGCCCATCTGTTCCTGCTGATCGGTGACCACCAGAGTCACCGACGCTTCGGCGCCGTACTCGCATAGTCCGGTACCGCCGCCGACCCCGTTCGGCTGTGAGACCGGCTCGATCGACATGATGTCGGCGACCGCTTGCGCGTCGAGCAGGTCGCAGATCCGGCCGAAGTCGTCGGCGATCGGACCGCCGGAGGCACCCGAGCCCGCAGCGACGTCGTCGGAGCCGTCGCTGTCGTCGACGGTGTCGGTGGCTGCGTCGTCGGATCCCGAATCGTCCGGCGTCGAATCGGGCTGCTCGGCAGGTTCGTCTGTTGGCGGCGCAGCATCGTCGTCGCTTCCACCTCCGCACGCTGCGAGGGCGAATGCGGAAGCGACGAAGAAGGGGGTGATGGCATGGCGCATGTGCACATCGTGGTCGATCGGTCACTCCTGATGCGTCGATTTCAGCGAGTGCGGAGTCACACGAAAGGAGGACAATCGTCATGAACAGTCACTATGTTCACCACATGGCTGGCGTGTTGGATCTGGGTATCGACATCGACGTCTGGCCGTGGGTGTGGCTCGGCATCGCGGTCGTGTTCGCCCTCATCGAGGTGACGGCGCTCGCCGGGACGTTCGTGCTCCTGCCGTTCGCCCTCTCGGCGTTCTTGGCTGCGCTCGCCGGTTGGTACGACGCTCCGATCGAGCTGCAGTGGGCCATCTTCATCCTCGGTGGTGCCGCCCTGTGGGCACTGTTCTGGCGGTACGCCAAACGGTTCATGGCCGAGCACACCAATCCCGAGGGTGTCGGCGCTGACCGCCTGGTCGGCATGACGGCCATCGTCACCCACACCATCGATCCCGACGACATCCACCGACGTGGCCGGGTCAAGGTCGCAGGCGAAGACTGGGGTGCGCTCGTCGGGGGTGCAGGCGTGATCGAGCAGGGCGCCAAGGTGCGCATCGCCTCGATGGAAGGCACCCGCGTCATGGTCGAACGCATCGCCGCCGGGCCACCACCCACCGAACCGCCGACGACCCCACCGACCGGCCCACCCAACCAGTCCACCTCCAGAGAGGACCACACGTGATCGCCATCATCATCGGCGTCGTCGCGCTGATCGGACTCATCGTCCTGATCAGTGCCGTCAAGATCGTTCGCCCGTATCAGCGAGGTCTGGTCGAACGACTCGGCAAGTACAAGACGACCGAAGAACCGGGTCTCCGGCTCATCATCCCGTTCATCGAGACGATGCAGCTCATCGACATGCGTGAGCAGGTCGTCGACGTGCCCCCGCAGGAAGTGATCACCGCCGACAACGTGGTGGTGTCGGTCGACGCCGTCGTCTACTACGAGGCGACCGACCCGCAGCGCCTCGTGTACAACGTGGCCGACTTCTTCACCGCCATCACGAAGCTCGCCCAGACCAACCTCCGAAACCTGATCGGCGACCTCGAACTCGACAAGGCGCTCACGTCGCGCGACACGATCAACACGCAGCTCCGCGAGGTGCTCGACGATGCGACCGACAAGTGGGGTGTGCGGGTCGTTCGTGTCGAGATCCAGCGCATCGATCCGCCGCCGGAAGTGGTGTCGGCGATGCACGCCCAGATGAAAGCCGAGCGCGACCGCCGAGCCACCGTCACCGAGGCGCAGGGTTACCAGGAGGCAGCGATCGCTCGCGCCGATGGTGAAAAACAGTCGGCCGTCCTCGCCGCCGAGGGTCGGAAGCAGGCCGCCGTCCTCGACGCCGAAGGCGAGTCGCAGGCCATCGAGCTGCGCGCTCGGGCCGACAAGCTGCGGCTGCAGATGATCGGTGAAGGTGAAGGCATCGCCGCGAACGCTCGCCTCACCGGCATCAAGGAAGCGAACGCTGACGAGCACGTCATCACCGTCGAGTACCTCGCGGCGCTCGAGCGCATCGGCGATGGCCGTGCGACCAAGCTCGTCATCCCAGCTGAGTTCTCAGGCTTGCTGGGCACCGTCGCTGCCCTCACCGAGGTGGTTCGACCCGACGACAGCGAAGACGAGGTGCGCCCGAAGGACGGCCTGCCGATCCCTGACGACGACAACCGCGTCAACCTGCCAGAGCCCGACCGCGCCGAACATCGGCGGCGCTGATGCGTAAGGCCGACGCTCCCGCTGCGGGCTGGTTTCCCGACCCGGAGAACCGGTCGCGCCTTCGCTGGTGGGACGGCCTCGACTGGACCGAAATCCGCCGAGCAGTTCCGAGCGACGCGGAACTGGCCAGGAACGTCGTCGACACGCAAATGCCCGAGGGTCAGGCACAGCAGAACTTCCAGCCGTATCCGCCTGGCTACAGCCGTCAAGACTCTCAGCAGTTGATCACCGAGGTGCGTCAAGCCGCCCGCGAGGAGATCGACCGCGCCGCCGACCTGTTCAACGCTCGGGCTCAGGCGGCGGTTCGTGGGGTCACGCCGCTGATCGACCAGTACGCCGGCACCGCCACCAAGTGGATTCGCCGCGCCGCGATCGTCGCGATCGTCCTGCTCGCCGCCTACTTCGTCTTCCAGGTCGTGGTGCAGGCGAGCTTCTTCGACTGGCTCGGCGACCGTATCGACAACTTCACCGACGACTCCCTCGAACCCGTCACAACCGGGATCAGATCCCAGTTGTGACGGTCAGAAGGTCTCGGAGAGGAGAATGACGATCGCGACGAGGCCGATGCCGCCGATCAGGACCTTGAACGGGCCGGCACCGATGCGGCGGATGATCGGGCTGGGCGGCGCCGGCTGGTGGAACTGAGCGAACGGGCCGGGATCGGCGTCGTGGAACTCGGGTACCCGAGTCTCCGCTCCGGGGACCGGAACGACGTCGTCGACGTGATCGTCAAGCGGGGACGTCATGCGATGACTGCGGTGGCTTCGATCTCGACCTTGAGGGCAGGGTCGATCAGGCCGGCCACCTGCACGAGCGTGGCGGCTGGGCGAACCTCGCCGAACACCTCGCCGTGGGCGGTGAGTACCGCCTCGGTGTCGGCGAGATCGGTCACGTAAATCCGTGTGCGGATCACGTCGCTGACCGATGCGCCGGCATCGGTCAGCGCCTCGACGATGATTCGCAGGGCGTCGCGCGCCTGCGTGCCAGCGTCGCAGCCCTCGACGTTCGGTGGCTGGGCACACGTGCCGGCGACCTCGACCCGATCGTCGATCCGCACGGCGCGGCTATAGCCGTAGGGAGCCTCGTAGGGGCCGCCCGATGAGATGTTGCGGCGTGTCACGGGCGAGCGACTCAGGCGCCGTCGTGGACCCAGACCGGCGTCTGAATCGGCATGATGCCCGACTCCCAGATCCAGTCCATGGCGGGCACGCTCACCCGAACGCAGCCATGCGATGCGGGGTAGTTCGGGATCGAGCTCGACCCGTGCACGGCGACGCCACCCACGAAGTACTTCGGCCGGTAGATCTGCCCGAGGTCGCCTTCCCACCAGCCCTCGGGGCGTTCGCGGTTGACGTTGTGCAGACCGCTCGGCGTGATCGACACGCCCGAGATGATCTCGCCCGGCGTGTTCTGGTCGGGCTCGGTGTACGGCTGACCATCGCCGGTCGACACGTTGAGGATGTACTCGGTGCGGCCGTCGACGACGAAGAACAGGACCTGCTTCGCCTTGTCGACCTCGACCAGCGTGCCGGAGTTCGCCCGAGCGTGCGGCCGGACCGTCTCGTTCGAGAGGGCTGCAGCGGTCTGCTCGTCGACCGATCCGCTCGGGTCGGGAAAGCCCATGTACTTCTGAAAGGCCATGACCGCCTGGCGAGTGGTGAGCCCGTAGTCGCCATCGGTCGACTGGACCCAGAAGCCGAGCTCGAGGAGACGTTCTTGGAGACGCACCGCTTCACCGCCGCTCGAGCGACCGATCGCAGCGAGGGGCTCGGCCATCGGGGCGACCTCTTCGACCACGTCAGGCAGCGTGGTGGGCGGTGCCATCGTGGTGGTGGTCGCCTCGGTGGTCGGCGGTGCGGTGGTGGGGGCAGCGGTGGTCGGTGGTGAGGTGGTGGGCGGTGCCATCGTGGTGGTGGTCGCCTCCGTGGTGGGCGCAGATGCGGCGCCCTCGCCATTGCCGGAGCCGTTCGACACCGCCGACGAGCATCCGACGATCGCTGCGATGCCGAACACCAGGAGTGACCCGATGGTCGCTTGGCGTCGTGAGTCGCCAGCCATGATGTGTCAGGTTAGCGACGTCGCCACTGTCAATGATGCACGATTCAAGGTTTCGTGTTCGGAGTTCGCGATTGGTTTCGAACTCGGCTCGGGTGGTGCACTGCGAAGCGGTCAGAACCTGCCGTCGAACACCACGCGACCAGGTCCGTGTTGGTTGCCATCCCCGCCACACCGGTTCTGGAGGACCTGCCCGACGCAGTGCTCGGGGCGGTGGTCATCGTCGCCGTCGCCAAGCTCGTTCGGCTGGGCGCGATCGTCCGGCTGCTTCCCGGGAGTCGTGCCCAGGCATTCGTGGCGATCGGAACCCTCGTGGCGACGATCGCTGCGGCACCGCGGGTCGAACTCGGGGTTGCGATCGGGATCGGCCTGTCGATCCTCGCTCACCTGTACCGCGAGCTTCCGCTCACCGCCACGGCTGTGGTCGACGGTGAGCGGCTGGTGATCGCGCCCAAGGGCGCGATCTGGTTCGCCACGGTCCCGGCTCTCGACGAACGGCTTCGGCGGAACGTCGCCGATCACCCGGAGGTGGCCTCGGTTGACGTCGACCTCGGATCGGTCGGGCGACTCGACTACTCGGGCGCGTCGCTGCTCGCCCGTTGGGCCGAGGAGTCGACGGCGAACGGTGTGCCCGTTCGGTTCGTCAACATCCCGCCGAGTTGCGAGCGGGGTGTGCGCAATCACCTCCGCAACCTCACTCACGACGGCCAGGTGCTCTAGATGTCGCCGCCGTCGAACTCCATCGTGCTGGCGTCCGAGGTCATGAGGTCCTCAGTGACCTCGAACTCCATCGTGCCGGCGTCCGTGGACATGAGGTCCTCAGTGACCTCGTTGCCCATACCGCTGGTGCTGTACAGCTCCCCAACGACGGGGTCCTGGACGGCCGGAATCGCAGTCTCGACCTGGGCGACCTGGTCGATCGGCTGGTCGCGGCTCTCGGCGATGTCACCGCCGTAGGTGGTACCCATGAGCGACTCGACCTCTGTGTAGCCCAGGGTGACGCCTTCTGTCGGCTGCTGGAGGCGACCTCCCTCCTCGGCGGGGTCATCTCGAACACGGACGACGTCGTCCAGCAGACGGTTGTCGCGAGCCGTGACCTCGACCTCTGTGTAGCCCAGGGTGACGCCTTCTGTCGGCTGCTGGAGGCGACCTCCCTCCTGCGCAGCGTCGAACACATCCTGGGGCTGCGAGTTGCCGGGCTCGTCGGGCGGTGGCGCCGGGACGCCGCCGGTCGACTGGGACGGGTCGGCGGCCACTGTCTGGCCCACCGGAGGGCCGCCGGCGACGATGTCGCCGAGGTCGTCGTCGTCGCCGAGAATCGGGTCGCGACCGTCGATGCGATCGGGGATACCGTCGCCGTCGACGTCGACGTCCATCAGCCGCTTGGTGTCGATCTTCGGCCACTCGGAAGGGGGGTTTGGCGTGGGCTCGGGATCGGGCGTCGGGTTGTCGTCTCGCCGCTCCCAGATCTTCGGTCGCTCGGCCGGCGTTTCTTTCGGACCGTCGGTCGGCGGGTTCTCGGCGGGGGGATCGGCGGGCTTGTCGTCTCGCTGCTTCCAGATCTTCGGTCGCTCGGCCGGTGTTTCGTTCGGGTCGCTCATGGGGTTCTGCTCCTGGGCTTGTCTGTCGGTGTGCTTGGTGAAGTGATGTCAACGTAGACGTCGCTCCGCAACCGGCGCCTCGGGCAAATCCCCGATTCGACCGACCGTCGGTGCGATGCTCGTGCCGCAGGCCATGGCATACGCCCTGCTCGCCGGCTTGCCGCCCGAGATCGGGCTGTATGCGGCCACGATCCCGGTGATCATCTACGCCCTGTTCGGCTCGTCGCGCCAGCTCGCGGTCGGTCCCGTTGCCATCGTGTCATTGCTCACTGCGTCGGCGCTCGCGCCGCTGGTGGAGGAGGGGACGTCGGGGTACGTCAGCGCGGCGGCGCTGCTCGCGCTGATGGTCGGCATCGTCCATCTGGTCCTCGGAGCAGGGCGGCTCGGCTTCCTGGTGAACTTGCTGTCTCACTCGGTGCTCGTCGGATTCAGCGCAGCGGCCGCCATCATCATCAGGTTCTCCCAGGCCAAGCAACCTTCGGCATCTCGACGGAGCGGAGGGCCAACGCGGCGAGATCGAAGTGGTCGACGAGATCGCTGACCGAGGTGATCGCCGGTGCTTCGGCGGGCGCAGATCCGAGCGACCGTGCGATCCACTGCATCACGTCGGCCGGCGTGATGCCACGCGCGGACAGGTCACCGAGCGTGACCGCGCCGTGACGCTTCGCCAGTCGCTCGCCGTCGACGCCGACGACCAGCGGCACGTGTGCGTACTCCGGCGTCGGGAGACCGAGCAGCCGCTGGAGGTGGATCTGGCGCGGCGTCGACGGGAGGAGGTCGTCGGCGCGCACCACCTGGGTCACGCCCTGCGCGGCGTCGTCGACCACCACTGCCATGTTGTACGACGGCACGCCGTCGTTGCGACGCAACACCACATCATCGACGGCTGCAGCGAATGGCCCGGCGACTCGATCGACGAGTGTGATCTCATCGACCTCGCCGGGGTCGGACCCGGATCCGGCGCGCAGCCGGATCGCCGCCCGGCGACCCGATTCGACATGGCGGCGGCGTTCGGCGGCGGTGAGCTCGCGGCAGGTGCCGGGATATGCGTCGGGTGGCAGGTGTGGTGCTCGGGGCGCATCGTCGATCTCGGTACGTACCTCGCGGCGCGTGCAATAGCACTCGTAGGTGAGGCCCCGCTCGGTGAGCGAGTCGATCGCCGCGTGGTATCGGTCGAAGCGTTCGCTCTGGCGAACGATGTCGCCGTCCCAGTCGATGCCTAGTGCTGCGAGATCGGCGAGCTGTTGGGCCCCGTGCTCGGGGGATGAGTTCACACGGTCGAGGTCTTCCATGCGGACGAGGTGGCCACGTCCCGATGATCGAGCCGCCAGCCAGCCGATCGCCGCCGTGCGAAGGTTGCCGACATGCAGCCTGCCCGTTGGCGACGGGGCGAAGCGACCACTCATACCGTCACGCTATTGCGCAGGCCGTGATCGCCATCACAGTCGGGCAGCGTGCTGTGCCGGTTCGTACGGTGGTGAGGGATGTCGAGATCGAAGCGTGTCAGGTCGACGTCGCCACGGACGTCGGGTTCGACCCTCGGACGTCGACAGCGGATGGAGCTCATCCTTGAGCGTGACGGCGCGACCTGCGTGTGGTGTCGACGTGAGGTCGGTGCCGGCTTGGTCGAAGCGACGACCGAACACGTGATCCCCCGCATCAAGGGCGGCCCGAGTTGGATCGAGAACGAGGTCGCGGCCTGCCGTCGATGTAACGGACGGCGCGGACATCGCACGCCCGCCGAGTGGGCAGCCGAGTGCGAGGGGCTCGGGTGGGAGCCCGACGTGGCTCGACTGGTCACCGTGCTGCGTTCGCTGCAGGACGCGATCCGTGCACGAGGAGGTCAGCGGCGGGCGCGCCCGTACCTCGAGTCGCAGCTCCGCCGACTCGACCGCTAGGTCGCAGCTCGCCGACGCCGTTCGCGCAGGTGTGTTGACAATCGGCGTGATTCGCGAGAGCCGGTGTGGGCCGATGCCCTAGGGTCATGGCGGTGCGGTGCCACGTCTGCAACGCCGAGGTCGGCGAGGGGCAGCGGTTCTGCCACGAGTGTGGTGAGTCGCTCGGGGGCGTCACCGATCCGACCGAGGCACTCGACATGGGCGTGCTCTTCGAGCGAGCCGACGCCGACGGCGCCTCGATCGGCGGATCGTTGTCGTGGTCCGACGCCGAGGCGTCGCCCGACGACGAAGCTCCCGGTGCTGGTGTGGCCGTCGGTGCAGCCGTCGCTGCCACGGCGATCTCGGCGGATCTTCCGACGCAGCCGATCGATCAGGGTCTCGAACCACCGAGCGACGGCAGTGCCGAGTCGCTCTGGGGGACACCGACGGGTGAGCAACAGGCGGTCGACACCGAACCTGTCGACAACGAACCGGACAACACCCAACCCGTCGACCCGAACGCCACGACGGCCATGGCATCACAACCACCGCCACGTGAGGCGTCGGCTGCGCCAGAGGCGACCACTGCGGTGGCTGCGGTCGCTGCAGCGGGCACGACCACCGACGAGTTCGCCACCACCGCTCCCCACGGCGCCGCCGCCACCGACGAGTTCGACAACCAGGTGTTCGACGGTGGCGCCGATGCCGTCCTGTTCGCACCGGCTCCCGAGCCGCCGAGGTTGCGACTCACGTTGGTGCTCGCCCTGCTGACCGTGATGACTGCGGTGCTTGCGAGTTTCGCTGATGTCACCGATGTCCGAACCGACCGCGTCGTCCCCGGCATCGAGAACCGACTCCGGACCCTCGACGACATCGGCAGCAACCTGGCCATCGCAGCGATCCTCGGCGCCGCAGCGCTGCTGCTCGGCGGGATGTTGCACTGCTTCAACTCCCGTTGGGGTGCCGGACTCGCAGGGGGCGCCGGACTCGCGCTCGCCGGTTGGTCGGCGGTCACCGTCGGCTTGGCCGAGGTGCCGATCCACACCGCCGAACGCATCACCCGTGACCCGAACACGCCCGGACCATTCATCCTCACCGTCACCCGTGACCTCGGGTACTGGCTGATCGTGGCGGTCGGTGTGCTCGGGTTGCTCGCGTGCGTGTTCTCACTGGTGTCCGCGGGCAGCGATGGTCGAGCCGGCCTCAACCCGTGGACGGCGGCGGTTGGTGCGCTCGGCGGCGTGATCGCCGCAGCCGGCCCTCTCATCCCGATGGGGGTCGAGTCGTTCTCGGTCAACTTCGGTGTCGACGGACTTCCGACGGCGTACTTCGCAGGGCGCCTCGTGCAAGTCGGCCTGCTCGGGGTCGGCGTGATGGTCGGGTTCCTCCTCGTTCGTCGCTACGGACTCGGTCTGGTCGCCGGTTCGCTGGTCGTGCCGACGTGGATGTGGCTCACCACACTGGCCGACATCGGATCTCGCCCGATCGGCGTCGGCATCGGCAACATCGGCACGGTCGACGTCACCCCGCACGCGGTCACCACCGTCGGCATGGTGATCTCGCTCCTGATGCTCGTGGTCGCCGCCACCCTCGCCATCGCTCAACGCCCGCGCTGACACCGACGCCGGGTCTGGCCTGTTGTCCGACCCACCGACCTGAGGACGCGCGCACCGCTTTGTCTGGCCCTCCTCCAGGACGTCCGTCATGCCGAATGAAACCAGTGCGTCGACGGTCGACCGGCGCGGCTGGGCCGGTGGCTCGACCGGTGCTTGGGCCGGTGGCTCGGCTGGCGGCACGACCGATCCGATCCCGCCGGGGGATGCCAGCACAGGAGGAGGCGGTTCGACACCACCTCCACCTCCACCCGGTGGCGGGTCGGGTGGTGCTCCCGAGCCGATCAACGCCGAGCCCGCCATCGGTGGCCAACTCGGCGACCACACACTCCGCCAGGTGATGAGCGACAGTGGGCTCTCTGGCTTGGCCTCGATCGTGTGGCCCGGCAACGTGTGTGGATCGAGTTGCTCCGACAACCGTCCGGGGCAGCGATCGCACGCCCCTGACCAGGCAGTTTCGCGCTCTCTACGGACAGTTTCGGTTTCGGTAATGGAGACTCGGGATGCGATCGGGGCCGTGCCGGGTTCTGACTGCACATGCCCACGCAGATGAGTTCTCCCACGCCCACCGACTTCGACCCGCTTCCCGACTCGTCGTTCGACGAGGGCGAAGCCGCTCCCGCCGCGGGCCTCCGTGCGCTGATCGGTCGCATCTCGACGCTCGAGATCGTCGTCGGTGCCACCATCGCCGTCGTGATGCTCGTGCTCGTTCTCGTCGAGCCGAACATCCTCGAAGCGCCGTTCGAGAACTCGAACACGACCTCTTCCCCATCGGCGGCACCGTGCTCGCGGCCATCGCCTTCGGGGTGATGTTGTTCCTCCGGGTTCCGCCGGTCGTGCGGGTGATCGTGCTGGTCGTGCCGTTCGCCATCGTCAACTGGTGGCTCATCTCGCCGTACTTCATCGACGACGTGGTCGACGAGCAGTTCGAGACCTCGATCGCCGCTCAGCTCGCCGAGGCCGACCCGGCTCCGGTCGCCGAGCCGACGATCGACCCTGCGCCTGCCGACGACGCTGCGGCGAGCGATGCGAACGCTGATGTGGCTGCGACCAACGACGCAGCGACCACCGGCGACATGACTAACACTGACGGTGCGGCTGAGGCCGAAGCCGAGCCGGTCGAGACCGCGCCCCCTGCCCCGACGGGCCCGGTCTTGTTGGGTGCTGGGCAGTTCGTCGGGCTCGCCGGTCACGACGGCGTCGGCGATGCGGGCATCTTCCAGAATGCCGATGGCTCGTACACGCTCCGCTTCGAGAACTTCGACATCGAGAACGGTCCCGACCTCGAGGTGTACCTCGTGCCGGGCGCCGACCAGGTCGACCTCGCCGAGGGCTCGATCCACCTCGGTGCGCTCAAGGGCAACATCGGTAACCAGAGCTACGAGATCACCGGCGTCGAACTCTCGCCGGGCGAGTACACCGCTCTCGTCTGGTGCGAGGCCTTCAGCGTCGAGTTCGTGGGCGCCACCATCACGATTTGATTCGCACCACCCAGAGCAACCCAGATCCCTCCGGTGCGTCTGCTCGTGATTCCACCGGCCTTCCGGGTCGGATCACGAGCAGACTCGTGTCACTGCCACGGAGTCTGCTCACGCTGACGTTCGGATCCCGAACCTCAGGACGAACAGAACTCAGTCGGAACGCGATGAGGCCCCCGCCGGAGCGAGGGCCTCATTGACTGTTCTGGTGGTGGCTGGTGAAGTCCCGGCTGTTCGGGGATTGACCTGCCGTGATCATCTTGGAGGGCGGCGACAACTGCCCGGTAGTTCTATCCAGCGAAGATTCTCGCTGACAAACGAGTAGGAGCCAATGCAGTTATGTCTGTCGCCACGACGATCGCTTACTTCAGACCTGAGTTCGCTGCCCACGATTCGGGAACTGCCACCCACCACGCTGCTGCCGGAGTCGAGGATTCCGAGTTGGGAGTCGAGGATCAGCGGCGAGGTGGAATCGCCACCCAAGTTCTTCCAGGCAGCTTTCACGGGAACGCTGACGTTGGTCGCCGTCATCGTCGACCCCGTGCGGTCGTTCAGCACACCGTACGAAAAGACGTTCGGGGCCGTCGTGAGGGTCACATTGAGCAGTGATTTCTCGTCGTTCCCCGATGCGTACACAGCAGCCACCCAGCTACCGACGGGCTGCTTGGTGTTGTCGATGGTGAGCTGACGGATCTCAGTCCGACTCGACAAGTCAACCGCGGCGATCCTTACGTCCTCATTCTGGGCTGTGCTGCAGCTCGTGCAGCGGATGATGGTGATGTCTTGGCCGGATCCTTCGATGTCGACGTGATCCTTCGTCGTGATCCGTGTGGCCGTTTCGTACACCCCAGGGGCGATCCGAATCAGGTACGGCTTCGTTGCTGTCGCATCGGTGATCGAGTCCAACGCTGCCTGCACCGTGGTGAAATCACCTGTGCCGTCATCAGCCACCCAAATCACTCGGGCCGGCAACTGTGCTCCACCGGCGGGACTGTCAGATCCGCGGTGTAACTGATCTGGCTGGTCATTGTTGTTGGGGATCGTAGAGCCTCAGAAGAGGCGGCCTTCGAAGGTGATCGCGAACGCGTTGAGCGCCGGCTTCCAGCGGTTCATCCAGCGTTCCTGGC